>WLWI01003959.1_pt1 | contig 12615 bp, 16 predicted proteins | sample 6701501 | NCBI WGS metagenome assembly WLWI01 (sample SAMN12718690, study PRJNA515312) | sponge metagenome | isolation source: marine sponge | host: Mycale hentscheli | place: New Zealand: South Island, Marlborough, Capsize Point | collected 2014-11-01
GAAGGGTTGGAACAGAGTGATAGCAATAGAGGTAAAAGATTGTATAAGTGTCTCTAGATAACCTATTACGTGAGAGGGGGAAAGGGGAGGAGGTGAGTAGAAGTAGAATCAACCTAAAGAGAGTGTTACTTCACTTCCTAATTATACGAAAATTCTCCTATAAATGATGATACTAGTGTTTCTACTAATATATTGATACTCACCTCTGTTCCCACTTTTTTCTTTCACTGATTTCATAAATACTTAATGTATCATTGAGCTTTGAATCCTCTTTATTTTCAATAGCCACTTCTCCTTTCAACGAAGATGTAGAAAAATCCTATAATAACAAATGCATTATATATATAACATGGAAGAAAACTATAATTGTTACGTACTCTGGACATTTGAATCATAAACTTTACAATAAATCCTTTTAGGCCTGTAACTATGTCTCCAACTAAATTCAAATCAGTAAATGATGAATTTTCGCATGATTCCAACTGAAAATCCAAAAATCGAACAAAGTGGCAAATTTCTCCCCAAGATGGATTTTTGACTCCGCAATAGCTACATAAAAAAGTTAAGGTAGTCATCGAAGCAAATTGATTGGAATTACAATTACATTTCCATCATCTGTATAAGAAAACTTACCACAAAATCGTTTCCAAAAAGTCAGAATAGGTCCCTTCTTCAGTGTCATCAAACTGAAAAGAGTCTAAATCTAGGTCTTCTGAATGACCTTGAAGGTATTGAAAAACTCGTCGATAAGATGGACTTTCAAAAATGTCCTTATCCATGCTCAGTACACAATTATCTAAAATTTAAAGTACATTAAATGTGCAGTGTACAAAGTAAGCATCAGTGCAATAATAACAACTCCACACTTAGTAAATATAATACTAATTTGTTCACAATTTCTTTCTCAGCATTTTACTCATTAGACATATTCGCTATTTTACAGTATTTCTGTTTAATCATATAAGTATGCTCTATTAAAGAGCTACAACAACCATTTTCCTATGTCCAAATTAATACCATTGATGGGTCCTGCTAATACAATCTCGGTCTCAACAGTCCATTAAAACTTCGTTTTATTATTGATTTATTTGCTACAAGTTAAATTATAATATTTTCAAGCAAATAATAATAAGCAAAATGACATCCATTAAAATTTAAATTGATACTATGTACTTCACTTTTTACTTCTAGTTTCATGATCAAAATCTGCATAATAAATAAGTTACAATCCTTGCTTACACATACCTGATTTTTTTGCTTGTAAATATTCAAGTGCTTCACAAGGAGTTAAACATGTTATGGAAGGCAAGATATCAAGTAGACAATGAGTAAGATATTCAAGAGAGTTTGACTGTTCTTTCATGTTAGATATTGTAGCTTCTACTACATAAAGTTGGTCAGGATGACAACGCCAAATTCTTCCCTGTGAGTCACTGATACCACGAAGTATTAGTAAGCTAAACAAAATAGAGCTTACTTTATGTAAAACCTAAATTAATGAAAGAAAATACATATTATAGTAACATATTAGCTGATTAAAATTCAGCCGTAATACCGATGATGAAACATCTATGTGATATATGCAGCAAGTAGGTTGAGCCATGTACTGTGCAAAGAAATCTAGCATAGTGTCATTCGTAACAGCAGATCCATGAATAGGAATAGTTACAAGTACACAATTAATGGAGCTGTTCAGGCATAATTTCAATTTTTCTGCCATACGTTGGACATACAGTGACTTTCCCATAGAAGAGCGATGAGAAGTTACTACACGAACACTTGAACTAACAAACAAAATAAAAATAAAAAATGTATACAGTTAAAATAGCACTTACTGTTCATGATCCACCATAGCAGCATTAGCTACTAGTTCCTGTCTCTGGAAATGACCAATTAAGTAACTTCTGTAAATATCCACATTTTGCTGTGGTACAAACGGTCGAAGAAAGTGTTGAAGCTTTGAAATAAAGTGCGAGTCTTTGGCATCATCAGAACCATAAATAATGACAAGGCGATAATCTAAGGACAAAGGAATGAAAAGCATGCTATTATTGTTTATAAATAAGCACAATTGCCAAAATAATAGGGTGTGATTACTGAACTATCAATATTTCACATTTAGATAGTTTATATGCTCAGAAATAAATAATGCCGATGAAAATAAAACAATACCTACTTGTAAAAATTAAATAGAGTTCTTAAGTAAATAATTGAAACAATTAGAGTTTAAATAAATTACAGAGAAACAATGCTAAGAGATGTACAGCATATCATTTTATGCTTCACTCATTCCCTGTACAAATTGGCACAAATTGAAGTTAGAACAAATACTGATGAGAAAATACAATTAAAATTAGCTACATAGCTCAATATCTAAACCTAGTAATACAAGTTGCCTACATTTTTGTCCCTGTGTGAGCTCTGACAGAGAGTTAACTGCATTATCACTTGCTACATTTGTCAGTTTTTCAGCATGCACCAAACAAAATATCCTACAGTAGTTTGGATCCTGAATGGCTCTGCTCCAAAATAGTTTTACCTGATAATAATGATGATTATTATTAATCACTTTTTTATTGGTAAAATCGATACATTCTATTTTATTATAGATCAGAGCAAACTTACCTCTTCAGCTGTTGTTGAGGAGTTGCATAGCAATACTTCTTCAAGGCTTGGCAGAGGTAAATCCAGATTCTCCATATATAATTGAAGAGTTGCTTTAAACACCATATCTGGTAAGTGTTTTTAAAAACAATTCATATTTGTACATATGTAGTGCTAACTAACCTGGTGGTAGTACTATTAAATTAGGATAACCTTCTTTTAGTGATGAATGAAATGGTCTCCTTGTTCTTGTATTTGCTAAAATTATACATAATTATATATTATTATATATATTCCATGTGCTAGATATCTCCACAATGTTATTTTTAGATCATGACCCGTGAGATAACTCACGTTATCACAGTGTCATCTATAGTGCAAGCTCATCACCCTAGTAGTTATAGCAACAGGGCCTGGAGTGCCAGTCTTCCTGGTTTTTACAGCTACCTTCCTCTGGTGAAACCTACCCACCTGGGTTTGTGATTTAACCTTGTTCTTATAATACTTTTAGGTCAATTCAAACACTAAGCTGATTATACCATTTTTATGTGAGAGAAATTTTAAAAAATAATTAGCATAGAGCAACCTGGTATAGATTCAATCTATCATCTGGACATTTACCAGGTCTAACTAGACTTAAGGCAAAGGTTAAATTATTGATTGAAAAATGTGCAGTTGTGACCTTTGCTGCTTTACTAATTTTTTTGATTGAATTATTATTGTAAATAAAAAACCGTACATCACCTTTTAATATGTCTGTCAAGCATTTCAATGCATTGCCAAGTTCATCCAGGGAGAGATACTTTTTTTCTGCTTCTTCATCCAAGTATATGACTAAATCTTCACTGGAGGCCATAAAAACATTTTAAAGATGGAACAACAAACTTTTGATGAAACTAAAAGTTTTATGAAACCTCATCAGCACAATAATCATATGTATAAGATTACGCTCAATACTATCGTGCAATAAATAAATCAAAATAGCAGAACCTAATTAATAAGTGGATAAAAATACTATGATAAATGAATAGCTGCCTGATACAACAGTGAGCTCATACAAGGTTAAGGAAAACATTGTCAGTGTACTTCTTATGATGCAGGTGATAACATGATAATTTTTCCTCAAGGATACCATTTTTTTTGTATACATTCAAAAGTTCCTGTAGTTTCATTGAAACTATACAGCAGGGAACTGCGTTTAAAAATAATGTTTTGTGAACATAATTTTAAAGACAATTTGAAGAGTTCATTGTATACTGTAATACCCTTAGTCTAGTAAATTATGAGCTAGTAGAGCAATTAACGACCTGTAAATTGGGTACTAAAATGATGCTTATACACATTAAACTAAACTTTTACCATTATGACGTATAATTTCAAAAACCAAAAAGAAATAGAATGGAAAGCTGTTTCTAATAAAGTTTAATGCCTTGCTTAACATGCCTGAAAATTAGCTTCTCATGTGTGTGATGATTGATTTTAGTTGGTAGTAGGAGTCTTCCCTTTTCAAAAAACCCTTAGATACAAAATATTTAAAGTACATTTATTTAACTTCAAAACGCTAAGAAAACATGATTATTTATTGTTCTCACATCAAGTTTACCTATTCGTATCTTTAAAATGAAGATCATTGGAATTAAATCTACAAAATTGTGGAGTATCTAGCAGTATAACTTCATCTTCATCGATGTCTTCTTGTTCTTGAAGGTATTGCAATGCAGATGCACAATCTTTCATTCTTGTAAATTTTACAGCTTCAATGCTACGTTCCTCTGAATACCCTGCCTGAATCACTTTTTGCACCAATGTATTGTTAGAATCTATCATTTCTGTAGGATCATGTTTTTTAACAATTTTTACTTTGTATGGGGTACTCTGAGATCTTCCAACTAAACCTGTATTTAATAAAATGAATTTATAAACTTAGTTATGATGACACATTACTGCAGTATCACATAAACTAATGCCTTTTTCTAGTTCAATACATGAAATTATTGTTGAAAAAAAAAAAAGGAGCCAATACACCTTGTAAAAATGGAAATAATATTGAAGTTTGTTATTATATCTTCAAAAATAAATTTTGAATAAAAATGACAACAAAACATGTAGATGTCATTATTTTTGGCAGAAAGTTTTAAGGGCTTATATACAACCATATAATTATGGGTAACTTACTATCAAGCTCAATTATAGCTTAATTGGAAACTACAAAGTGAATAATGCCTAGCAAAGTATCATAAGATAGCCCACCTTTTTATAATTTATAACAACATGTAGTTATTCATGTAATTCACTATACAACCGTGCCTGGTGACCTGATTTGTTAATGCTCAACGATGGTTCCAAGGCTTCATAATATCATTACAAAAATAGCCATGCGATTTCTCATAATATTTTGCAAATAGTTAGCTAATGTTCTTTCTAATTCAATTAACTTTTCTTAATGAAGCAACAAAGGTGAGAACCCTAAGTGCTATTAAACACTACCTAGCTATTACAATATAATCTCCTTCCAAAACAACAAAGCAATCTGTTAGCTATTTTAATGAGGCATCAATATAGTTCGAGCAAAGAAAATGATACATGGAAATGCTGTCGAGGCAAAACTAGCCGGAAACACTCACCAGTATACATTTTGAACGTGTAATTCTTTCAACTCTATTAACTTCCCTGAGCATAAATCAAAGTACACCGCTGGCTGCAAAAAATTATTTGCTCATGTGATTATGACGTGATGCTAGGGGGCGTTACCCATAAAAGTTGGTACCTACATGGAACGGAAAGCTCTGCTTTTTCTCAACAATTAGCCCAAAATTATATAAAAGTAGCACAATAAAAAGTCTTATATCCTCGTCCTGAGTAAGTTCATACCTAAATCAACGGTTAATTCTCAGTAATCTACAAAATCAGAGCATGACAGACAGACAGACAAACAGATAGACAGACAAAACAACTAACCCTCTCGCGCATGTGCACTGAGGGTTAATAAACAGTAGTATGTTCAACACTAAAGGAAATTCATTTAACCAATATAACATTGAAACTAAAAATCACTAGATTCCACATATTTTCCATTAATAACGTTTCTCAAAGTTATAAGTAATTATAAAATTTATATCCTAATAATAATGTTTCACTTGCTTTGTTAGCTCACAATATAACAAGAGTCATGTAAATTTCTAACAATAGCAATATGAAGACTGAACTCTTACAATAATTAGTGCAAGATAAGAGAAAATTCACTATCTAACGAAATTTAATCAGCCATAAATACTGAAACATTTTATCTAGAAGTAAATAAATACAAACAACTAAACATATTATAAGCTCATGTTTTAACCACAATAATGCCATAAATATACGTATATACCTGATGATGAACCAAATTCGTCATTATAATCAATATCATCATCGTCATCATCACTTTCCGTGTACTGAAATATTTTGTCTGAACCAGTAACAGAGTGTTCACTGCCATCACTTATACTTGCCAAGTCCATATTATTAGCACACCATTCGACAAAATCATGATGTTGATGTCTTACAAGGTCTAAATGTTCAAAGGCCTTTACAACTAATTTTTGTGAGCACCCTACTCTGCTGGTTACGTGAGCCACAATAGCTTTTTGAGTTTCAGTCAAATGTAATACTGCAGGCCTAATTGAGTGTGATGTATTGATTGTACTGAGTTCTGAGATATACCCATGAGATGGTACTGATGACTCGCTTTTATAGCATGTTTCATCTAATGTATTTGAATCTTCTTGTTGTTGTAAATCTACACTTTCACATAAAGCTAGCATTACTGCTTTTTTAACTGTACCATGATCAACGTCAGGATGTATGCACTGCAAAAGAGCCAAAATGTCAGGTGTAACTACAGCATTAGTACTACTATTTTTAAATTTTCCAAGAATTTGTCTGAGAGTGAGTAGCTGAACTGTAGTGTAATAATTCAATTCATAATAATCTTTTCGAGCTATAGAAATACATTCCTTCCATTTATCTAAACTAGATTCCATGTCCTTTGCTAATTCTTGTAATTCATTAATCATCTCCATGCTAAAATAACAGGGTACACGAAGTCTCCATTCTGAGTATTCAACATTTCCAATTTGCTGATGGCATAAAAGAACTTCAGCAATGTGACAGATACTGTGGAGAGTCTAAAGATAATATTGATTTTATAATGGACTAAATTATAGATAACATTCAAAAATTTTATATGGTACTTAAAATAATGAATTAGAACCAAATGACACAGAAAATGTTCATTAAAAAAGTTGTCTGAACTAGTTAAACTGATAATTAAATAAAGTCTGCATGAGTTCGTCATTCTGTATATTAAGATGGATATAACCTCTAATGACCCCAGCATAATCAATTATTAGAACATAGTGGACCCCATTTCTGTATTGTGAAGTTGGCATTCATTCCAGCATAAGTGAGTGCACATGAATACTAAATGCTAGAAGGAAGGATACTACTAATAGTATCCCCTGGGCTCTTTCTACATTTAGTTGTTGTTGTTGTTTTTGTTAATGAGTAGCACAAGAATGTTGTTTGCACAGTATCTCTGCCAGATGCAAAAGATATGATTGATTCCTCACCAAATTTGCACATTCTGTAACTTATGCAACTAATGCAAAAGAATGGCAATCAGGCACAAAATACATGTATTGGTTCTCTTGACTCTAAACCCATCACTTTCATGGATTCATTGGAGTCTGGTATACTACAAATTAAAATATCTCGTGCGCTACATCATGGCTAGCCAGAATTGCTGCAATTTGCAGACTCCCTAAGTAATGTCCAAGTCTTTATCATGACATAGAAACACAGGAAAAAGTATTATTTACTACTAAATAACATTGTCTTTTAGTTGCCATATTATAAAACAAATAGACAAAATCGTAAGATCTAACGCCCATCAAATCCCTCAGACTACTAGTACTGCCCACACTCACTACACTCTGGACACTACAGCCCATAGCCCTTGAAGTTTTGTGGGTGGTGAATTACTTGCTATTGTTATTGTTATCATTGATTGTAATTAGTGTTTAATGTAAAATAAGTGCTATCCTGTATAACTACATGATGTCACCAAGAGGGATCATCACAATTTTTGCCTCAGATAATGTTACCATGTTGTTTTTGTAGCTTGGCTAAAAAAAGGCAAAAGAGTAGAAAGTGATGTTTAGTTTCCTTCATTTCTTCTTTTCTTATTGTTCTTGCTTTTTTTTCCTTAGAAATTTAGTATAGTGCCTGATTCACTGGGACCTCAAGGACAAACTATTTATGTTACCTGAATACTGTAGTCAGGAACATAATATTTTAAGGTTGTTTTGCACTGAATCTATAAAAATGGTAGTCAATTCAAAGAATAGAGTGCTCTCACACTCATATATTCCCAGGATTCCCTTGCCTAATCACATTTGATTTGTTTTTAAAAGAAAGGAATGAAACATTCAAAGTGACTTTGGTATGTGGGGAGATCGTCCCAGACTAGCCTCAGCTGACTCGGGGAACCTCGCGCACTCTGGGGCAAGTAGTTTGCTACCACCAGAATTATAGTCTACGTCTTGTCTATCAGCCTCTCCCTGTGTACTGGCTCCTTTCCTGTAGGTTAGGATTGAAAAAAAAATGACTAACAGCATGACGTATCGTTGACACAGACATAGAACAGACTGACTCGCACGTGCGCTGACCCAAGCACGACGTATCGTGGACACAGACATAGAACAGACTGACTCGCACGTACACTGACCCGAGTAATTCAATGAAGGTCAGCTCATGCGCAAGAAAAAATACAAACATTCGGACACTCCCGGGAAACAAATCATACGTACATACACGATAACAAACATGACCATACCTACTTATCTAGCTAGTTTTGAGTTATAGAAATAATACGATACACGCACAATGATTACAAACAAAAATCTGTTCAGTCTCTTTCCTCTTTTTGTGGCTTTGCCCACATGGTAGATCAACTAGATACACTATTTAACTCACATCTAAAAAGTAGTCTACTTTCTTGCGATGATCTGCTTTACTTCCAGTTATCAATACCAATTTACTTTCAAGATCATGTAATTCTTCCAAATTATAACTCTCTTTAACCAATCTCTGATCTCTTTCTACAAGTGATAAGTGTACCACTTCATGAAGACTGTGACAAACTGAATTACTTAATGAACCTATATAATAGAAACCATATTTCAATATATTGTTCATTTGTCCAATTGAGGTAACTTCAACAGAAGCTTGAGTCTCTTTAACTGACTTGTACCAATCTAAATCTTTGTTGCAGAATTGCTATAAAATTATTAAAGACAACTCATAAAAATTGTAATCTAGAATAGTAAACCTAACATAACATTAATTTTTAAATTTAAAGCTCTCAACACAATTTAAAATTTATTATTGATGACATATAATAGAGTAAGTGTTCAACACTAGAACCTACCAGTAATGTTGATAATTGGGGTGTCTGATGTAAAGATTTCCAAACCTCTTCACATAGTGATCTAAATGTATCAAAATCTGATTGCTCTTTCAGTTTGTATATAAGGGGACCATATCCACTCCCAACTATTTTCAAGTTTGACAACCTATCACTGGAATAATCTCCTTCTCCAGCAGATGTATGTAAGGCAACATTAACAAACTTCTGTAAGTCTACCTCTGGAAAAGATGACAACAGAAATTAATACTAACTTAAAGTTTAATATAATTATTTATACTTACCATTCTTGATCCATTCCACAATATCCAAACAATCTGAAAATATTTCAATGCACTTTCTTTTTTCTGTGCAAGAAACTATTTCTTCAAAAAAAGAAGCTACTCCAACTATATCAGTTTCAATTGAATTGAGTGTTTTCTCTTGCATAGTTGTAGAAAATTGTTGTGCCATGTGGGCAACAATTTCAAAATCACCAGTTATTTTTAGTTTTGTTTTTAATTGAAGAATCATATTAGCTGCTTTTACCTGGTTGCACGTAGATAAGTATGACTTTATCTTACACACTGACTCAGAAATCCAGGCATGATTCAATTTCGATAAGTCGTGATTAAGATAAGCTTCAATGCCCAAATTTAGTTTTCTCAACTGACTTTCTAATTCATCACATTTAGTACAATTCTCTTCTATCTCATAAATTGTTTTCAGATTTATAGTCCTTTCACGGATATCATTAAGAAATTCACGACATTTCTTAATAAAGGTGTTCCAAATAATCTCAACAAAATTGTCAAAAGTTACTCTTAGCTTTATTTTGTTTAAATCACACATGGAATCAAAAAAGTACCGAGTGAAGTTATTCTCATGTGTTTTAAAAAGCAATTTATAATTGTCTAAAATAGACAAAATCTCACCACAGTTTCCAAAAGGAACGAAATACATTTTATCATCGTGAAACGAACATAATACTTGAAGAAAGAAATCATCATAACATTTGCTAACAGATTCCTTTAATTGCTTTAAACCTATAATAAAGATTTTAATTTAATTGTAAAATGAAAGTTTTTTCTTACCTTCAACTGGTGCTGCACTTCTTATCAAGTGATTACAGAAGTCAGACAATAAATTTTTTGTGCGTTTAAACGCATTAGCTTGCTCAATGCACTGATTTAATTCTCTTTCAATATTTAACTTTTTCTGTTCATGTGCCTCACCATCGGTAAGACTGTAACATGCTGAAAAAAGATCCATAATTTTGTTTTTCTTACTCTCCATAATGGACACTTCTTTAAGGGTAATTGAACCTGACAAACATCCACTAAATAAATTTTCTAGAATGCTGTATGCCTGAGTGCATCTGATAACACTGTATTTATTTAAAATAGAGCTTTGATCTGCAATCATCTCTTTATTTCCTAATAAATATATAAACAGATAGGTGAATAATAAAAATAATCCCATGTACTCTACTTATAATAAGCCATTTCATGACCAAAACCTGATTATTAAAATATGAGTATTCCATGATGCAGCCAACTGATGTAGTCTAAACTACACGAATAGGTACTTTCTCAAATAACTCTAACTACTCATACAATGTTGTTCCAAACTTTCAACTTACGATGTATACTTATCAGTAAAGGCCACATATCCCATTCCACCAGGCTAATGAATGAATCTATCTTTGCATCCTTGGGGAAAATGTTCTCTAATTTGCTGTCAAGAATTTGACCAACTAGCTCCTTAAGCACTCCTATGTGCCCCACTTTTGAATAAAATGCTGGTAACATCTTCTCAGATTCCTGCAGTAATTAATTATATTATATACACAATTTCAAAAATTCTTTCTTATTAAAGAAAAAGTTAAAAAGGAAATTTGGATTTTTTCTAAAAAATAGTTTGTGAATATTGCAGTGAAACACCACTACATCCCTTCATCCTAAGAAATAAATCTATTTAATCATTTTTATTTGCGCATTGTCATCTTTATTTCTATCCTTAGATACTTCCACACACCTTTCGTGCAAAATTCTAATATTGAATCTATGTTCACCAACGCATATATTCCATATGGAACTAATAGGCCATGATAGGTTTGCACCCATAAAGCAGTCACTTTCCAGACATACTAACCATTATGCATAAACATCTAATCTTATAATTTCTTATATATTTTAAGCATGCTGTTTTTAGAGACAACTATTTTTAGATTATGATTAAATGTTGCAAAGATCTACAAGAATCAAAATCTACTTGGAATTATCACTGTATTTATGAAAACCACTTGTAATAATTCATCTAGAGTAATATATTAGCTACCATATAAATTTTAAAAGATTCAAATTGATAACAATCCTTTCCCAGTCATAAAACATGAAAAAACTATCCATTATTTTGTTACAACAAAATCACAATAGTTATTGTAAACAAGCATAACTGATCAATTGGGATAGTGGACAAATTAGGTCACACTGCAGATAGACACAGCATGCAATCTTCTTGTATTTATAAGCCACAACTTACCACTAATGAAAACGATTCTATAACCACTTCAAATATTACATCACTAATCAAAACATGAGAAGTAGGCATGTGCTCCACTCTCAATAGAAAATCTGCCAGAATTTGTATATCCTATAACAAAAGATAGTAAAAAATTTAATAACCATGTGTGCATAATCTGGACAAATACACAGCCTATAGTTTTACTTAGGCTAATATCATTTACACGAGTCTGGCTTTAATTGCTTACAAACTAAAACATGTGTAGCATTATATAGAATTTGTTCCTTAAACATTCTAATGAAAGCAGTGGTTGTATAATATTTTGGTTTTATAAATTAATCAAATCTCTCATTACAGACTTTGTTCTGCACAAACAATATATCATAATGAACAACGACTACATATCCTTGCACATTAAATTACATTCTCAGCACTCCTATTTGACTTGACCAAGAAAATCTTAAAAATAATCATGCATGATTCATTTATACATAGAATAAGCCCTCTCCACAACCGATACTTTAGTAGAGTAGCCTAGTTATATGCTATTTGACCACCTATTGGCAAATTAGTGTTATCCTAACAGTTCTAAAAATACCTTTTTAGAACTGTTGTATGAATTTTACTGAGCAAAATCTTAAAACATTTATTGTCATTTATATACGAAATAGCCCTTTCCCTCAAGTGATATTTTGGTAGAGCAGCCAATTGTAGATATTATAATGTATGTGTAAAGCTGATTCAATACATTATATATACACAAGACATTACATGAGTCAGAGTGTGATATGGCAAATATTTCACGAGCAGGCTAATTTATTTTCACGAGCTACAGGCTCGTGAAAATAAAGCCTGAGAGTGAAATATCTTGCCATATCACTCTGACGAGTGTAATAAGTGGTTTATTCCACCATCAGTGTTTCATCCAGACATTCTTGCAAGGGGGGGCAAAATAGAGTTTTGAAAATGTAAGGGGGGGCGGGCGGCACTGGTCACCATGGGAGTGAAATAGAATTATTGGAAGGCCTATGTCCTACATT
>WLWI01003962.1_pt1 | contig 12607 bp, 9 predicted proteins | sample 6701501 | NCBI WGS metagenome assembly WLWI01 (sample SAMN12718690, study PRJNA515312) | sponge metagenome | isolation source: marine sponge | host: Mycale hentscheli | place: New Zealand: South Island, Marlborough, Capsize Point | collected 2014-11-01
CGCCGATGGAAACACTCATCGACGGTAAAGCGATCTGGAAAGAAAAGTTTGTAAACTAAACTCTATCTGACAGACAGCTACTGATAAACGGGTAACTGTCAGCTCAAGTCTGAACTTCTACAAATTAATTACTATCCAAGAAACTTTTCAGGTGATCTGAGCGGCTTGGGTGTCTGAGCTTTCTGAGTGCTTTGGCTTCGATCTGACGTATTCGTTCTCGGGTGACGTCGAATTGTTTACCGACTTCTTCGAGAGTGTGGTCTGTATTCATGCCGATTCCGAAGCGCATCTGTAATACCTTTGCTTCGCGTTCGGTTAGGGATTCCAGAATGTCGTCGGTTGCCTGTTTCAAGCCGGAGCTAGTTGCGATATCGACGGGGGCTTTGATGTTTTTGTCTTCGATGAAGTCGCCAAGGTGTGAATCTTCGTCGTCGCCAATGGGCATTTCCATGGAAATGGGCTCTTTGGCTATCTTAAGTACTTTGCGAACTTTGTCTTCAGATAACTCCATTTTTTCGGCTAATTCTTCTGGTAGCGCTTCTCGTCCTTTTTCTTGGAGGATTTGCCTAGATACTCGATTTAGCTTGTTAATTGTCTCAATCATATGGACCGGAATTCGAATGGTCCTCGCTTGGTCAGCGATGGATCGAGTGATTGCTTGCCGTATCCACCACGTCGCGTAGGTTGAAAACTTATAGCCTCTACGATATTCGAATTTGTCTACCGCTTTCATTAGTCCGATGTTTCCTTCCTGAATTAAGTCCAGAAATTGCAGGCCTCTGTTGGTGTATTTTTTCGCAATTGAAATAACAAGACGTAAGTTTGCTTCGACCATTTCTTTTTTGGCTCGGCGCGCTTTTGCTTCACCGATAGACAGTTTTCTGCTTAGGTCCTTCAATTCTGCGATACCAAGCCCTGTGTTTTGTTGGCATCTAACTAGCTGATCACAGCTCTCGGATATCGTGTTACGATATTTTTCAAGTCTGGGGGCTTTGTCCCCGCATGCAGCGACAAGCTTGTCAAATTGTTCCATACTGGCCTGGTTGCCAGAAAAGTATTGAAGGAAACTTTCTCTTGGTACTTTTCCATAAGTTACACAATACTTAGCGATCTTTCTTTCGCAGGTGCGAATTTCAGTCATGCTATCACGTAAGGTTACAGCGAGGGCTTCGAATCTGACTGGAACAAATTTAATTTGTAAGAGCTCATCGCCCAGTTTCTGTCTGTTCTTTAGGGCTTGTTTGCTATCAATGCCGTGCTTTTCCCAAGCAGCTTCAAGGGCTTTCCAGGTTCGTCTCATTCGCTTAAAACGAACAACGGCGTCATCATAATCTGGGCCGCTAGGAGAGTCTTCTTCCTCTTGGGCATTTTGCCCGGGTTCGCCGGGGATCGCGACGGTTTCATCATCCAGCGCGTTCAGCTCCATAAAATCTATCACTAAGTCTGAGAGCTTCATGTCTCCCATTTCGATGCTATCAGCGAAATTAAGTAGTTTTCGGATTGCGACTGGAGCGAGAGCAACCGCTTGGGCGCTTTGGCGGTTTCCTGCCTCAATTCGCTTGGCGAGGGCTATCTCATCTTCTCGGGTCAGTAGTTCTACTGTTCCCATTTCTCGCATGTACATCCGAACCGGGTCGGTGGTTCGGCCAAATTCACTTTCTACGGCGGTTTTTAGTGCTGCACTGACTTCTTCGGCGACTTCCTGATCTTCGGGATTATCTCTCTTAAGCGTCATGTTATCGATGTCAGGCGCTTTGTCTACAACCTCGATACCCATGTCATTGATCATATTGACAACGACTTCAATCTGGTCGGTGTCATGCATGTTTTCGGGTAGGTGGTCGTTTATTTCCGCATAAGTTAAGAACCCTTGTGCTTTCCCTTTCAGAACGAGTTTCTTGAGGTCTGATTGGGGTTGCCCTGGGGTAATCGAGGGCGGGACAACCGTGGCTAACGGTTTTTCAATTTCGCCGTCAATACTAATGTCTTCCTCTGCAGCATCGAGGCCCAGATCATCTTCTTCGAGTTCGAGAGATTGAGATTCTTTACTCATAGTAATGTGTTACCTCGATAGTAGTGACGCTGATCAGTCGGCTAACCAGTTTAGGATAGCCATAAAACGACGCAAAAATGCGACCGCAGATTATATCATCAAATTACTCGCAAGAATCACAATAAATGCCTGCCGACTAATTTTGACCCGCAACGCGAGTTTGAAGCAATTCCACCAGTTGAACCTTTTCATGGGGATCTAATGTGCCTTGACGGGACTTTTCTAACAATATCAGGCGGTGTTGTTCATCCTGTTGGGACAACAGTCGATTCAATGTATCGTTAAAATAAGCCTCCAATGCCTGGTCGTCCACGAGATGGGTCCTACCTGCTAGTTTTTCAAGGTATGGATGAAATTCCGACTCTCGAAAGGACTCCAGCAGTCTTGCTGTGGTCTGCTCTTCGGTAGTCAAACCCTTATCGATCATCTGCAGCAAAACGTTGGCGCCGGTCATGTTTAGCTTTCTAAGGCCATCGAGATTCACGATGGTTTTGGCGAGCGACGGATTTTGGAGCAATAAGCTGGTTGCTAGAGCAAGAGGTGACAGTTGCCCTTCGGGCAAGGTGATGCTTTTCGTCCTATTGCGCGAGCTCTGAGCAATGGGTGAGGTTAGATTTGAACCAAGCTGCCTGTTGGTTAAACCGCTGATAGACGATAGGCGTGCGAACATCATTTCCTTAAGTGCTCCCTGGGGCAATTGGTCCAATAGTGGTTTGGCCAAACTCACAAGGCGTGCTTTCCCTTCCATTCGAGTCATATCTACCTGTTTTATCAAGTTGTCAAATAAGAATTCGGGCAGCGAAATCGACTGGTCCATTTGTTGGTTGAATCCTTCTTTTCCTTTGCTACGTATCCAGCTATCAGGATCTTCTCCTTCTGGGAGGAAAAGGAAACCGGTTAAACGGCCGTCCTGCATCTCTGGTAATGCAATTAACATGGCTTTCCATGCGGCGCTTCGGCCTGCGCGGTCGCCGTCGAAACAAAAGATAATTTCAGGGGCGAGTCGAAAAAGTCGCTGTAGGTGTGTTCGGGTTGTGGCGGTGCCGAGCGTTGCTACTGAGTTATCCACACCAAATTGTGCAAGGCTGATAACGTCCATATACCCTTCGACCACGATGCTTCTGTTTTCGTTACCAATGCTGCGTCTTGCGCGATGCAATCCATAGAGTTCGGCGCCTTTGTGGAACAGAGATGTTTCAGGGGAGTTCAGGTATTTAGGTTCTCCTTGACCTAAAATACGCCCGCCAAAAGCCACTGTTCGACCCCTGTGGTCTTCAATGGGAAACATGATGCGCCCTCGAAACCGATCGTAATAGTTAGTATCGTCAGCACCTTCTTTTTTGGTAATTAACCCTGCTTTTACCAAATACTGTTGGTTCTGGAGGGTTGTTCCTAGTGCGGTTGCGAGACTGCTCCAACCGTCGGGCGCGTATCCAATGCCAAAGCTAGCAGCAGTTCTGCCGTCTAGCCCTCTATTCTTGAGGTAAACTATGGCTTCTTTGCCGCCGCTGTGGTTTCGCAGTTGTTGTTGGAACCAGTAGCTGGTTTGTTCGACAATTCGCAGTAACTCTCCAGGCGTTTCTCGTGCTGTTGTATTTCCTCTGGGAGACCCAGAATCCTCTGTAGGGACGGACAGTCCCATTCCATCAGCAAGTTCTTGTATGGCTTCAACAAAACTTAAGTTTGCGTATTCCATCAAGAATCCGATCACTGTTCCATGAGCGCCACAGCCAAAACAGTGATAGAACTGCTTTGATGGGCTGACGGTAAAGGAGGGGGTTTTTTCATCATGAAAAGGGCAGCAGGCTTGGTACTCTTTAGCTTTTCGCGTGAGGGGTACTCTTCGATCGATGATATCCACGATATCCACACGAGCAATGAGATCATCGATAAAGGTGTTTGGGATTTTGCCGGCCATTGCTGGATTTTACTCCATGCGCGCAATCCTGCGTATTATTTGCTCCTCTGAATCAGAGGATATATGACTATTGCAAGATTAAATCCCAATGATTCTGGAGTGATTGGCTTTCAGGTTCTAGGGGGGAATGCGTCTGCTGAAAACATGCGGGTTAATCACCGCGAGTGGTCGTAATCAGTTAAAATCGCGCCTTCACCGAAAATTAGTGTGTATTTGATGTGACATTCCACCGATCATCGTGAGTAGTGACGTTGGAGTGGACGCGCTATCAGAGATTAATAATCGCCAGAATTGAAATGACTAACGAATACTCCCCAATAGAAATCGAACAAAAAGTTCAGCTACATTGGGAACAAAACCAAAGTTTTAGTGTTGAGGAAGATCCGGACAAAGAGAAGTTTTACTGTCTCTCAATGTTGCCCTACCCATCCGGTCAGCTGCACATGGGACATGTGCGCAATTACACAATTGGTGATGTGATTAGTCGATATCAACGGATGCTGGGTAAGAATGTGCTGCAGCCTATGGGATGGGATGCATTCGGGCTTCCGGCGGAAAATGCCGCAATAAAACACCAAATGCCGCCAGCAAAATGGACGTATGAAAATATCGAGTACATGAAAGGGCAACTCAAACGTTTAGGGTTTGCCTTCGACTGGAATCGAGAGCTTGCAACCTGTACACCGGAGTACTACAAATGGGAGCAATGGTTCTTTACACGGCTGATAGATAAGGGGTTAGCCTACAAAAAGATGGCGGTGGTTAACTGGGATCCGGTCGAACAAACAGTGTTAGCCAATGAGCAAGTTGAAAATGGGAGAGGGTGGCGTTCAGGAGCATTAGTGGAGCGAAAGGAAATTCCGCAATGGTTTATTAAAATCACAGCCTATGCCGAAGAGTTGCTTGACGAAATAGATAATCTGGAAGGGTGGCCTGATGCGGTTCGGACAATGCAGCGCAACTGGATCGGCCGTTCGGAAGGGGTTGAATTTGGCTTCGAGGTTTCCGACGAAGCACCATTGGGCGTTTACACTACTCGCCCCGACACCATTATGGGAGTGACTTTTGTCTCTGTGGCGGCGGAGCATCCGTTGACACTAAAAGTTGCCGCTAATAACCCCGAAGTTGCCGAATTTGTAGCTCAGTGTAAGCAGGTCAATACTGCTGAATCAGAACTTGAGACCATGGAGAAGAAAGGAATTCCATTGGGTATTAGCGGAATTCACCCGATTAGTGGGGAAGAAGTGCCTATTTGGGTGGCCAATTTTGTTTTAATGGGATACGGCACCGGGGCTGTGATGGCAGTACCGGCCCATGACCAGCGAGACTGGGAGTTTGCCATTAAGCATGATATCGAAATTCGTCCAGTGATTGAGTCACCTGACTCTCCTTCTCACGATTACACGCTGTCCTCGATGACAGCGAAGAACGGGCTCACCTGTAATTCGGGTGAATTCGATGGTCTTAATTTCGCTGCGGCCAGCGAGGCGATTATCTCTGAGCTGGAGAAGAAGGGCGTCGGTGAACGCAAAATTAACTATCGAATACGTGATTGGGGAGTGTCTCGTCAACGTTACTGGGGGTGCCCAATTCCGGTAATCTATGATGAAAATGATAACGTGATCCCCGTTCCGGATGATCAGTTACCGGTGATTTTGCCAGAAGATGTGGCTTTCTCGGGTGTTAAGTCCCCAATCAAAGAGGATCCTAGTTTCTACAATACCACGTTGCCCGGAACAGATCTCCCAGCCACCCGTGAGACAGATACATTTGATACGTTTTTTGAATCTTCATGGTATTTCGCGCGCTATTGCTGCCCTGGTGCGGATTCGATGTTGGACGAACGCGCGAACTATTGGCTACCGGTGGATCAATATGTTGGAGGAATTGAACACGCGGTGTTACACCTCTTATACGCACGTTTCTTCCATAAACTGATGCGTGACGCGGGTTTGGTGAATAGTGATGAACCCTTCACAAATTTGTTGACCCAGGGGATGGTGCTAAAGGACGGTTCGAAAATGTCGAAATCCAAAGGCAATACAGTGGATCCTCAATCGATGATCGACATTTATGGTGCCGATACCGTTCGTCTTTTTGTGATGTTTGCTGCCCCTCCAGAACAATCATTGGAGTGGAATGATGATGCGGTGGCGGGAGCCCATCGTTTCTTACGGCGATGGTGGACACTAGTACAAAGCTCGAAATTAGAGATTGTTGATGCAAGAACTAAGTTAGATCAGCTCAACTGGGAGGAGTCTCTGACCGATAGCGGTGCTAAAAAGCTTCGCAAGTTGACGCATTCCATATTGGAAAAGATGAACCGTGACTATGAAAAATTTCACTACAATACCGTGATCGCGGGGGCGATGGAGCTTCTCAATGGTTTGGACAAATATGACCATCGCCAACATCCCGATGGCTCATTGGCGCTTCGCGAAGCGCTGGTTATCTTAAATAAAGTGCTGGCGCCCATTGCCCCCCATATAGCACACCAACTATGGCAGGATATGGGCGAGAGTGGAGAGGTTATTGATGCACCATGGCCCAAGGTCGACAAAGGTGCATTGGTGAGTGATACGGTGGTGCTTGTTATTCAGGTGAACGGAAAGCTGCGTAGTGAAATTGAAGTCGCAAATTCATGTGGTAAAGACGAAATTGAAAAAATAGCGTTAGCGGACGAGAAAGTGCAGAAGTTCATTGAAGGAAAACCGGTGAAAAAAATTATTGTTGTACCTGGTAGGCTGGTGAATCTCGTCATTTAGGTCTTATAATACCCCCATTGCTAATCCGACGACTCTATGGAAAACACTCATGTCTAAACGCTTGATACCTGCACTGCTTGTTATTTCCCTGCTTTCTGCATGTGGTTTTCATTTGCGTGGCAACTTTTCGCTGCCCGAATCATTGAGCAGTGTCTCGTTGTCAGGTGGAGATCGCGACTTTATTGAGTCTCTAACCAACGAACTAGAAAGAAATGGTACCGCTGTGGTCATCAGCCAACCCAACACGGCACAACTGAATATTGCGAATCTAGAATATTTAAGTTCGGTCAGTAAGACTGATGCATTAGGGCGAGCGACCAGCTACACTTATTACTATAATCTCGACTATTCTGTCGTGAATGGTAATGGCGAGACTTTGCAGCCTCTCAAGGCAATTTCTCAACAAAGAACCCAAGAATATGACCCCAATCAGGAGTTACTTGCGGAGCAGGAAAAAGAGTTTTTGAAAAAGGAAATGGAAAAAGGGCTTATTCTGCAATTACTTAGGAGACTGAGCCGACTTTGAGGGTGGTTAAGCAGCAACTGAAACTTGTTGCCTAGGTGCGATATGTGATTGTTGCTAAGATGATCACATATCAGATCTACAGAATTCGAATACATCTAACATTACCCGGCTACCTACCCCTAGATCCCTACTAATGGCCTTACTAATGGATAGGCTAGATCTACTCGTCTGATAGACCGACCTCTGTCAGATTGATATATCTACCTTACGAGCTCAACTTTTGCGTATTAGCCTCCCTTCATTACCAGATCATCTTAAGCAAGGACTCCATCCTGTCTATCACTTCTTTGGTGCTGAAATCCTATTGATAGAAGAGGCGATTGATCTTTTTCGTGCTCATGCCGTCGACGTTGGCTATCATGAAAGACTTCGGTTTACGTCTGAAACCGGATTCGATTGGAATCAAATCGCTGAATACACGCAGTCAGTGTCCCTTTTTGCAGAGAAAAAAATTATCGAGCTACGCATCCCGACTGGAAAGCCCGGGGACGCAGGTGCAAAAGCGCTGATTTCATATATGTCTATGGGAAAGAGTGATGATACGATTTTAGTCATCATTAGCGGCGAAATTGATAAGCGAACTCAAAACACCAAGTGGTTCAAAGCCATCGATAGTGGAGGGGTGACTGTAGAGTGTCCTGTGATTGGTGCTGCCAAATTGCCAAATTGGATTGCTAGTCGAATAAAAGAGAAGGGACTAAATTTCGATCAGGACGTTGCGGAGAGGTTATCTTATTTTGTTGAAGGTAATCTACTAGCGGCAGCTCAGGAAATTAACCTATTAACGTTGCTATATCCAACACAGCGTATCTCTGTCGAAATGATGGAGCAAGTGATAGCGGATCACGCTCGATTCAATGTCTATGGTTTTGTTGACGCCTGTCTTGCCGGCTCGGCTAATCGATGTATCCGCATTTTGCAAAGCCTAAAACGAGAACAGATGGAGCCCATTGTGATTTTGTGGGCTTTGTCTAAGGATACTCGAACCCTTTGTCATTTGCTGATGGCATCTGAGCGAGGAGCGAATCCACAATCATTGTTTCAACAACACGGGGTTTGGGGTAATCGAAGTCGTTTGATGAGTGATGCGATGCGGCGTTTGAGCTTGCCCCAATGCATCAGTTTACTCCGTCGATTGGGTCGAATCGATCTGATGGTCAAAGGAAGAGCGACTTTTCAGCGTCAAAACGTTTGGGAAGAAATTGAGGGCATTGCTCTAGGCTTATGTGGCCTTGGAGTGAGCTAGGTTGATGATTTTTAAACTGAAGTAGCTATATGGAAAATACTGATATTTCGAAATACATTCTTGGTCTTGGGGAGTCGGCTAAACGAGCATCGCTTACCATTGCCAGCGCCACCACTGCTCAAAAAAATGCGGCATTGGGTGCTATAGCAGATAGTTTGCGACAGCAGGCATCTTATATATTGTCTGAAAATAGCAAAGATATGCGGGCCGGAAACGAAAACAATCTGACTAATGCTTTGCTGGATCGGCTGGTGCTAAATGAAGAGCGTATTGCTGCCATGATCGCGGGATGTCATCAAATAGTCCAGCTGCCGGACCCTGTGGGTGAGGTAACCGGAATGAACTACCGGCCCAGCGGCATACAGGTTGGCAAAATGCGGGTACCGTTGGGCGTAGTTGGTATAATTTATGAATCTCGTCCTAATGTAACGATCGATGCAGCGGCACTTTGCCTTAAAGCCGGTAATGCCGTCATTCTTCGGGGTGGCTCTGAGGCCATTTATTCCAATCTGGCGATAGCCAATTGTATTTATGACGGGCTATCTAAGGCTGGCCTTGGCGTTGATTGTGTTCAGTTAGTTGAAACCACAGATCGGTCTGCAGTTGGCGCCCTTATTCAACTAGATGATTACGTTGATGTAATTGTGCCTCGTGGAGGCAAAAGTTTGACGACAAGAATCAGTCAGGAAGCGTCAGTTCCAGTGATTAAGCATCTTGATGGTTTGTGTCATGTGTACATTGATGGAGATGCGGATATCGACAAGGCGATTTCAATTGCTTTCAATGCGAAGGCTAGGCGCTACGGTATTTGCGGAGCGATGGAGACATTATTAGTCGAGGAAAATATCGCCCCCAAGATCCTGCCCGCACTGTGCCGCCAATACGCTGATCAAGATATCGAATTAAGGGGATGTGAAAAATCTCAGCGTATCATGCAGTCCATAGAGGGAGCGAGTGAAGAAGATTGGCATACCGAATATTTGGATGGCATTCTGTCGATTCGGGTGGTGAGCGGTTTGGAGGAGGCGATTGGACATATCAACCATTATGGTTCCCATCATACGGATTCCATAGTGACGCAAAACTTGTCCCATAGTCAGCAGTTTTTGCGCCGTGTGGATTCCAGCTCGGTGATGGTTAATGCGTCTACCCAGTTTGCAGACGGTTTCGAGTACGGTCTTGGCGCGGAAATTGGAATTAGTACGGACAAATTACATGTCCGTGGGCCAGTGGGCCTTGAAGGGTTAACAACCCAAAAGTATATTGTGGTTGGTGACGGTCATGTCAGGATGTAATTTAGTGGTCGATCGCACAAGCAGTACTTCGCTCACAGACCGACATTTCATGATAACGTGTTGTGTTCGGAGGATTGTTGGATTGTCTGCCGATCTTGTGTGTATAACTCATTGAGTCGCGATCTGGCTGGGTCAATGCCTTCTTTCTTTAAAGAAGAGAAGAGCTGGATAGAAGTAAGAGGGGCCGACTCTAGCTGTTTTTTAACGCTTTGCAGTATACCCATGGCTTTTCCCCGTTTGAATTTGTCGGATTTTGTTAGTAATACATGGGCTGATAGGCCGGTTTGCCAGCAACATTCAAGCATCGTGAAATCTAATTTAGTCAGTGGGCGACGAATGTCCATGGGAATTACGAGTGCTCTTAGGCATTTCCGGTTAAATAAGTAGTCAGAGACAAAAGATTGCCAGTGTTGCCGCAGTGATTCGGGCGCTTTTGCATAGCCGTAACCTGGCAAATCAACGAGACGTATGTCGTCCTCAACATCGAAAAATACGATTTGCTGAGTTCTTCCTGGTGTTTTACTCGTTTTCGCCAACCGATTTTGGTTGGTAATGACGTTAATTGCGCTCGATTTCCCCACATTGGATCGTCCGGCAAACGCCACCTCTGCACCGACGTCTTCAGGCCATTGATGGGGGTAATGAGCGGCAAGGGAGTATTTTGCTTTTGTAAAATCGATAGAACGCAAGTTTTTACTAATGTTTGTTGATATAATATGCCCTCAATTTTACGCGTTCTGCCCGCATGCGGGTGAATTTATTTTCAACGATTGGACGGAAATTATCTGATTTGAATCATTTCCATGATCTAATCCATACAGGTTCTAACTCAATGGTTCGTTCTCTATTTCGATTGACCAAAATGTCTTATTTGGCAATGGTTGTTGTGGCTATCAGTGGATTAACTTCACAGGCCGTACCGGCGCAGGACGGAGATGTTGAAGCTGGTAAACAAAAATCGGCGACTTGCGTGGCTTGTCACGGTCCAAATGGTATTAGTGTGTCTGCCGATTTCCCTCATTTGGCGGGTCAGGTACCAGGCTATATTGCTATTCAATTGGCAAATTTTAAATCTGGGGAGCGTTCAGATCCGATTATGCAAGGTATGTCTGCTGGGTTATCAGATGAAGATATGGCGGACTTGGATGCCTATTATGTCAGCCTTGACTCGAATAAGGGTTCAGTAACCCCTGAACAGGAATCCCAAGCAGTTGACGGCAGTAAAATTTATCGTGGCGGTTATGAGCCTTACTCGATCGCGGCTTGTATGAGCTGTCACGGGCCTTCAGGGCATGGAATTCCCCCCGCGTTTCCTCGCGTTTCTGGCCAAGGCCCAGCTTATCTCGAAGCTCAATTACTGGCTTTCAAGTCCGGGGCACGCAAGAACAGCATTATGAATCCGATATCGTTTGCTTTATCTGAAGAGCAGATTAAACAGCTCTCCCTGTATATGTCGGCAATAGACTAAGCCTATCTCCCTAGATTCGATAGACCAACTTTGTCGGGAATCGAGTTTCGATATTTTCTTTAAACAGCCGAAAAAATGCCATAAAAAACCCCGGCCGAGCCGGGGTTTTTTATTTGCTTCATTATTCTTTGCTCTATTGCAAAATCCGATCGCGTCTATTTCTAATCGGCTTAAAACGTCTTTATTGCTTCAGGGACATCGAGATTATGTTGTCGACAAGCGGCAATGACGGTGTTTCTTAACAAACAAGCGATGGTCATTGGGCCAACGCCACCGGGCACAGGAGTAACTGCGCCGGCTACTTCCATTGCCCCTTTAAAATCAACGTCGCCAACCAGTTTGGTTTTACCTTCTTCGGTGCTAATTCGATTAATGCCAACATCAATTATCACGGCTCCTGGCTTCACCCAATCCCCCTTCACCATCTCTGGAACACCAACAGCGGCAATGAGGATATCAGCCTGACTACATACGCCGGGTAAATCCTGAGTCCGGGAGTGAGTAATCGTGACTGTGCAGCTTTCTTTTAGAAGAAGCATGGACACAGGTTTCCCGACGATATTTGACCGCCCAACCACAACTGCACTTTTCCCCGATAGGCTGCCAAAATGGTCTTTCAAAAGCATAATGCATCCGGCTGGAGTGCATGGAACTAATGATTCCTCACCGATTGAAAGCTTCCCAACGTTTTCAATGTGAAATCCATCGACGTCTTTTTCTACACTAATTGCATTAATAACCTTAGATTCATCAATCTGCTTGGGGAGTGGCAATTGAACGAGGATGCCGTTAATCCTGGGATCATTGTTGAGCTCATTCACGAGAGAAAGCACTTCTTCTTCTGAAGTATCAATAGAAAGTTTATGTTCGATAGAATCCATGCCAGCTTCGACGGTTTGTTTTCCTTTGTTACGAACATAAACTTGACTGGCTGGGTCTTCTCCTACCAAAACCACCGCCAAGGCTGGCTTAATGCCGTGTTCGTTTACCAAGGATGACACGGACTCCGCTATTTTCTTACGAAGCCCGACTGCAAACGCTTTACCATCAATTACTGTCGCCATTTTTCTATCCGAGTTATTTCGATCTGTTAACAATGCGGATATTGTAGCGGTTTGGTACTAACCATACATGTACCACGCTAGGTTTTTTAGAGTTTATGAAATGTCTTTGTCTATTTCACTGGAAATTCTAGAACCCCATTAAATCAAGATTGTGCAACCCTACGTCTGTAACTTTGATTTAGGTTGAGTCATTATCGTCGTTCCACACGATATATCGCTTGTCGGCATTGCTCCATTCATCGTCAATCTCGACGAGGATGGCACTGACAAGC
>WLWI01003963.1_pt1 | contig 12606 bp, 14 predicted proteins | sample 6701501 | NCBI WGS metagenome assembly WLWI01 (sample SAMN12718690, study PRJNA515312) | sponge metagenome | isolation source: marine sponge | host: Mycale hentscheli | place: New Zealand: South Island, Marlborough, Capsize Point | collected 2014-11-01
TACTTTTGCTATTTTTGATGAGGTCTAGCAGTGTTCTTATAGCAGCTACTGCATCAGAGGGCCCATCAGGGTCTTCAACCAGTCGACTACGAAAACTCGCCACTAGTTCTTGAAAAATGATTGAAATGTTGCAGTTGTGAAGTGAAATATATTCCGAATCCATGTCTTAAACTTACCTGTTTCACTACCAGCAGTCATATTTAATTAGGTTATGATCTTTAGAAAGTACGTGACACCCTTTACCTAAATTTCGCGTATTTTTCTGGAGTGCTCGAGGTCAATCAAGTCAATTAGCTATAATGTACAGTACTTTGGATTTTGGATTACATTATTATAACTCTAGAAATTGACTGAGAATCTTATGGTTACTTAAACTGAATCTTTCACTACTTCAAAATTATTAAAATATTTTTAAATAAATATATTAAATATTCCTTTAATTACAAACATTTAATGAAGGTTTACAGTAAATAAATGGACAGGACTTTTGTTTTAGAACAGCCATTAACTACAAAAGTTCAGATAAGTGAGAGTAAGACTTGAAGAATAAAATATTAGCCAGGCACAGTTTCTTATTATGTGGCATCATCAATGTTGCTGAATAAGAAGTTTGCAGCAAGACCTTCATCCTTGTCACAAGCAAAATATGCCTGAATTACCATTACCTCTGAGAAACCCAGTGCTTTGAGCCTCTCGATGGCTTCTTTTTCTTCTGGAGATATAGTTATATGATGCTGATTTAGAGTTCCTGTCGTCTGGTGATGACTAGGAGGAGCTCCCTGACTTGGTTGGTGGGTGTCACACAGCTGAATAAATGCTCGATGATTGTCTTGTATTAGAGAAAACAACTCTGGGTTGGTTTGCTGAAGAGTTGTTAGAAAAGAAGGGAAAGCACTAGGGTTTTGTCGAAGGTGCTGGAGCAAAGGAGCAAGTTCCGGGGTACGAAAAGCTGCCAGCAATTCTTCTCTTCCCTGTACCTGTTGACCTTCTTCTTGGTGGTCGTTCCCTAGTGAACTTGATTCTGCCGCCATTCCGGCAGCTTGTGGTGATTGTAGCAGGTGAGAAGGGGATTCCTGGTTACTATGGCGCTGCATGAGGTACTCTGCAGCACGATTAGGGTTATTAAAGCTCACTCGCAATGCCTGAATGACAAGGTTCCTCTCATAGCCAAGGGACATCAGCTCAGCCACAACTCTGTCATATTCCAAGCCAGTCACCAGTGAAGTGCTCACTTCACTCACAAAGCTTGTAGAAGCCTGGTTGTCACTTTCTCCTAGTACAGCCGCAGCACCCTCTGACTGCTGAGAGGTTATATTCTCTGCACTCAAAGTGATGGGTGCACCTATTAAATGATTGGAGTCTGTGGTAGAAGAAGCAGTTGCTGTATTGGTGGTATTGGTAGAGGAGGAGCTCATCACTGTAGGAGGGGCTGCATCAGAATCTGCAATCAATTGTGATGCATCCATGGAGTTGCTGGTCTGCGAATTCAAAACTTGGGCAGGAGCAATAGCTGAAACCCCAGCATTCCCTTTATTGGATGCTTTAGAGTGTTTTACTTTGCTCACCATAGCTACTACAAAACATTTCTCTTGCATTCTATAGTCACTGACAAGTGCATTATTGGACATCACTTTTCCAGAATAAACTAGCTTGAGAGCTGAAGCTGGGAACGAAGGACCCTGTTCATCTTCTATTTTTCTTTTCAAATCAATAATCTTTTTTGTTTCTTCAATTTCAATTTTAAAAGTCTTTTGTTGAAAGCTATTTATGGTGATAACCACCATAATAGTGTACAGCAATCGATAAAGTAACAACCTAGCTAACGATATCCAAGAATGTATAAAAATTTAAATACAAATCGACGTACTTACGCGATCAGCGCGTAGCAACGCGATGCGACCAAATAGACGACATGATTAAAACAATTATCACTGCTTCAGTTGAAGTTGAGTTTTATCAGGACAGCTAAACTATCACATTTATAATAAGAATAATAAGTATTCTTTTAATTAAATTGAAAAGAACCAAAGAAAAAGAACAACAAAAACAACAACAACAAAAAACAACAACAACAACTAAACAAACGATTTTGTTACATGAAAGTCTCGGTTTTTAATTAGATACAACTTCCATTGGATTGCACCATCAATGTGGCATAGCCATTGGCACCGATCACACAGTCTATTGTTGAAGGTTGAGTAGAATTATATACTGTCACGGACACCTTTTCAGCTGGATCTCCTGACAAAGTGGCAAACACTCGGTCACCCGAAACGCTGATGTCCACAAACCGTGTCTCGGAGACGGTGATGAATTTGTTAAGCTCCCCGAGTAGAGCCACTCCATTGGGCAAGATAGGAGCTATAACCATGTACTTGAAATCTGACTTGCCACACTTGGACACAGTTATTGCACTGTTGGTAGTCACTTCTTCTATAGTAGAAACTTGACCAGTTCTGACATCATACTGGAACACGAGTGCTTTCATATAAGACCGTGGGAAAGTGTTGTGAGTTGGAGGTAGTTCAATAATGGCCATGGCATAGTCTTCCTCCAGGTCAGCAGCCATGACATAGTACCAGGAGTGTCTGGAGACCTGTAGGGCCATAAAGTATTGACTGAATTTTGTACTGGAATTCATTCAAACCTCGGTATAAGCAGCTGTCATTTGTCCATCTGGTCCTTTAGTGCCCAATGCTCTTCGCACGAATGTAGAGTCTAAGCTCATTGCTGGACGAGTGGTCTTCAACAACCTCCCATCAGTCATACTATAAAGAAACAAAATAGTATACGTGTTATATTCTCTTGAGCTTGACCATCATAAGTGTTTTAAGATGACAGACTATAATTTGATACTGTTTCATTATCCTTTGAAACACTGGAGTGCAATGACACTGAAAAAAAAAAAAAAAAAAAAAAAAGAAGAAAACAACAAAAACACCATAGGTTATGCTATTCTCAGTAAAATTACAAACAATTTTTTGTTATGGAGAATAATGGTATTGTGAACAAGGTTGGTATTATGAATATGAAGGTTTGTATTGTACAATCTAAGCGATTTACGGAAGTATTACAGAACTGTGATTTCTGTCAGCCCTCCATTTCTCCCAGCATGCATCATAAAAGATGTCACAAACCCACTGGCAGCAAATGAAACTTCAATGTTGTAGAATTCTCACCCTTACCATGTAGCCATGAGCAATGGGATGTCGGCAGTCCCTATCATGTCGCTAGGACCCACGGGTCCCCCAGCCAGTGACGCCACGTACGTTTCCAACATTGGGAACGTCTCATTGAGTAGGTACTTGGAGGCACAGTCAGACTGGTCGCTGCTGGAACGGAAAGTCTGGAAGAACCAAAAGCTAATTGAAGAACATAGCAGGCTGATGCAACCATGCCACAACTTCATATCAACAATAATGTTTTTTAACTTAAACAATAATTTCTAATCTACTCAATATAACCTAATAGCTATTGCCAACTCCACAATAACATCATGCCTATAGCTAGTAAGACAAGAGTAGAGAGCGTGGGTGAACTCTGCTATTCACAACTTTGCTTAAGTATTTCACACAGTTCTCATTTTTATGGTGAATTTGGCAACATTTTTACCATCATACATATTAATTGCAATTGTTACTGTAACTATTTTCTCGGCCAAAGCTACTGACTTTACATCTACACACTTACATCCTTGAAGGCAGCTATCCCAACTGCATTGGCTAATATGGTCGTGTCTCCAACTATCCACTGCGAGTTGTCTGGGTAGTAATCATCACTGACTCTGCTCTGAGTTACCACGGGGACCATTACACTCTGTAGCACGTGCCTTGGCCACGGCATACAATATCTGACATAGAAAATTCAAGAACTTGCTTACTCAATTATTTTATTTTATTTTTTGCACTTATCATATGCCAAAAATTAGAGTGTAATATTATTATTTGATACTTTATGTATGTACTGGTAAAGTGGTGTGTGAGGTTTAGTAGGGATTGTGAGGGAATAGGTAGGGTAGGGGGTGTAAGGTGGAGTGGGTGTGAGGTGAGGTGGAGTGGGATGTGAGGTGAGGTGGAGTGGGAGGTGGAGTGGGATGTGACGTGAGGTGGAGTGGGATGTGACGTAAGGTGGAGTAGGATGTGAGGTGAGGTGGAGTAGGATGTGAAGTGAGGTGGAGTAGGATGTGAGGTGAGGTGGAGTAGGATGTGAGGTGAGGTGGAGTAGGATGTGAGGTGGAGTAGGATGTGAGGTGGAGTAGGATGTGAGGTGGAGTAGGATGTGAGGTGGAGTAGGATGTGAGGTGGAGTAGGATGTGAGGTGAGGTGGAGTGGGATGTGAGGTGAGGTGGAGTAGGATGTGAGGTGAGGTGGAGTGGGATGTGAGGTGAGTTAGGCATCATTAGTCCCGTCAATGATTGTCCTCACTGAATAGTGATGCCATATCTCTGAGCTGCTATTCCCATATCATCCAGCCACGTCATGCCTAAATCTATTTGTGACTACAAACAATAACATAAAGACAACAATAAATAAATAAATAAATAAATAAATAAATAAATAAATAATAAATAAATAAATAAATAAAAGTAGCACATTAAAGGTCAGTTCATACATAAATAAACGATTAATAGTCAGTAATCTCCAAAATCAGAGCGTGACAGACAGACAGACAAACTGACAGACAGATTGGACGACTACTATAACCCTCTGCATGCTGAGAGTTAAACAATATCCACCATCATAATCAATATATCCTTTACTCTAAGTTCTGGCACTCTCGAGACTTCAGTGTCCAGCCAGTCTTGCTCGTACACAATGAGACGCCACTTATTCACTGGGTCCGACAAGAGGTAGTCCCAGAAGGCGGGGTCAACTGGGATGGCACCATTTTCATCCACTATGAACTTAAACTAACCGTCAGACACAGACACATCATGTGTGTTACATTAATAGCACCACCTCCCCCATCACAACCCTTTACCTGCTTAGCGTAGTCTGTGTCAGCAGACCTATGCATGAAATAAGATGGCATCAGGACAGCAGGGAGCAATATCATATTACCTGGATCATTCATCTTTATCAAGCAACAAGACACAAAAACAACACTTCTTACCTTTTGCTGGTTCTTTTACACACAACTAAACAATGTCACAATAAGAATGCATTACCTGCTCTTTACAAGAGGCCATTACAAAAAATGTGATACCTTTTAATAATTTTAGTAGAAGTGTAGACTTTTTATCATTGAGCATAATACTACTACTACTCACCAGTATCTGTTGTGGGCTACTATGGGCCAGTTAGTCTTGGCCACCAATGCCTCTATGCCATTAGGGAAGATGTCAGGCCTGGCCGTCCAGTTCTTGACCCCGCCTCCTTCTCCCTTGTAGTACCACCATGAGTCCAGCTGCACGTAGCGGTATGGAATATTGTTCTTGTCGGCATCTTCCTTCACTGCCACTAAAACATCCTCATAGTTAGTGTAGTTCTTGCCAGTGTAATAATAATAGCACGCTCCATTGTCTGTCCAATAGCTACACAAAGCATGCAGTAACAATAATAATGATAGTAACAACAACAACAACAATAATAATAACTAGTGGTGTGCTTGAGCACAAATGGCGAGCGAGCCTAAAATTATACTATTGTTAAACGATTGATTATACCTTCTAACACTCAAGCTACTAAAATATAGTCGAGTTTTTAAATTCGCATATATATGGTAAAGGCATTCAATGCCATAGTAACCAATCCCCCCGCAACTGTTTGAATTGAAAAAAAAAAGCAACAAAATCAAGTCACATTATTTAAATGTTTTCTTTGCGATATTATTTTTAGTAGTAGTTGTAACGCACAAAACTTTCACACAACTGAACATACCTACGCAAGACTTACCTTCGTGGTTACTCTGGTGGACAATGAATTTTCAAGTAAATACTGTTATGTAGGGCTTATAACTATGACAAATAGCATATACCACCGCCACTAACTCGAATAGAAATGGAGCTCCCGTAAGTTTTTGGGTTTTAACTGCACCCAGCAAAAGAATTCAAAGCGGTAAACAATTCAATTTCTAGTATGATACGGGTAATGATCGATAAACCAGAAGATTCTGTTTAGACGGGGTCGAACATCGAGCTAACACAAAAATACGGGAGGGTCAAAGTACAAAATGACATACACAAAATATATATACAATCAAATATCCCCGATTTTCAATTGTGTTACCCCTGAGAGTGTCTCGCTCGCTTCGCTCGCTCACCAATGATAGTAATAATAATAATAATAATAGTAATAATAATAATGATAATGATGATGATGATGATAATAATAATAATAAATAATAATAATAATAATAACAACAATAACAACAATAATAATAACAACAGTAACAACAACAATAATAGTAAAGAGATGCATGGTGGTCATAATATTTAGAATCTAATAAGCTAAATTTTTTTCTTTCTTTACTCTTTTTAAAGTGTCATGCAAACAATCCTCTTAAAGCATCACTAACTTACCCCAAGTAGTTAATGCTGAAGTCTGCCTCTCTGTATTGTTTCCCTTTACGATACATTGTTCGAAGAACCTCTCCAAATGTCTTCATAGCACTAGTGACATTCCCCCCGGCAACCATTATAGTACTGAACCGGTACATCTCTGGCACCTGCAAGTGAAGATAGACAACATGTGAACACTCTCAGGGAAAAATAAAACATTACAATATGTGGCCACACCCATTAAAATTGTAGTTGTTTCTCCAAAATCTAAAATTTTCTTTACAAATATTGGTAGTACAATAGTTCATTTTAAAAAAAAAGTTGAAAAACAAACAAACAAAATAAAGGGAGGAAAATGTGGCTGCTATGAATTCACTGAAGAGAGAACTAAGTTTCCAGAACTCTTTTTAATAAACTATCAAAATTGATTATATATTCACTGCAAGAAATTAACCTAAGCTATTTCATACACCCTTAAAACTCTCTCCTCTCACTCACAGTATCGATGGTGCTGAGAGGTCCCAGTGTAATGGCCGTCTCGTTGGTCTTCTGGTTGGTGAAGGAAGTCTGCGAGGCAGCCATGAAGGTGTTCAGAGGAGACAGGACCACGGCAGTCTCCATGTCAGAGTCAAACACCACCAGGGGGAATCCCCCGTCCAGGTCGCTGTACACGGCCTCTGAACTGGACCATCGGCCAAACTTCATGAATCTAGCCACTTCACACATGAGACATAGATTGATGGATAGCATGAAGATAGAATAATCAAGACTATCAGATATTATTGCGGAAATAGTCCCAATATTTGCAAACGTTCATTTGAGATGCTCAGCAAATTTAAGAATTTCTATAGTACATATGAAAAATGCAACGTCATACTATGTGCCTCAGGCTATCATAGCTGATGTTTCAAACTACACGTCAAGGTAGAGGCTTGTACAAAGAAAACAAATTTATATTTTATATTTACATTATCTGTCCTATACAGCAGTACAGCAATGGGTAAAGTGAGATAGTACTACATTGTTGTTGAAGTGACGCTAACCAAAGCTGTATTAAAAAAAAAACAACTATATATGAAAAAAAAAAAAGACAAGAAAAGAAAGTGAATTAATCAAGGACTTACTGTTTCCGGACCAGGTCATCCATCCTCTATCCACCTTGCCAGCTTCTACCACAAAGGAGGGGAAGGTAGAGAGGACTCCTTTATCATTATCTGGATCAGCAGATTTGCTGAGGCCCTTGAGGTAGACAACATCAAAGACTACCACTGGACTCTTGTCGTAGACAGACACGGACGTCTCTATTGTCACCTCGGTAGCTGTACTGGTGTTCTCATATGCTGTCCATGTGAACCTTTGGACATTATTTAAAAAAATCATCAACACCCACAAAAATTGGATTTGTATGTTCTTTTCCTACTCTCTTTATTGGGGGAGGGGGGGGGGGGGGTTGTTGTTGACTGAAGGTAAGATGGTTCGGTAGGGAATACGCTAAATATTCAACATAAGAATGGAAATAAGGACTTGGTTAAGTATTAAAATTATAGACATGGAAGTTAAGGACAAAGTAAGAAATGTAAGTGGGTCTTGGGCTCTGTTATATCTTCTCCAAACTTAAATTCTCTTGAATTCTTAGGCAGCATAAATTTACATAGTAGCCAAATTATACCAAAGCTTGAAACAGAACCTCTTCAACTTACTAGATCACAATCACTGTTATAAAATCTGACCAAAAGCACAATTTATTAGGAGTATATCTAATCAGGTATCAATGTAGCTTGTGCAATGAAAACAGTATCTGTAAGTGCTGTCTTCATAAGAGAAGCTAAACATGTAGGGGACACACATCAGTAAGTTTCAATGGGTAAACTCCAATTCCACCACTCAGTAAACTACAAACCAAGGTGGGCTGCAAGAAATTATTTGCTCATGACGATGTATGGGGGCGTTATCCACAAAAGCTATAGTACCTATATGGAAACTACTTCTTGTTTTCGCAAAAATTGGCCTCTAATTTAAAAAAAAGAATGTAGTATAGCAAAGTATTTAAATGTGTAAGTTCATACCTAATAATCTATAAATTGTCAGCAATCTCCAAAATTAGAGCATGACAATCCTGAATTAAGCACCCCCAAAACGTTATTTTTGTCTACACCCTTCCCTCTCGACAGGCGCGCTGAGGGAAAAGGAAAGTAGTCATCAAACACACAGGTCAGCTGTCAAGTAATGTAGTGCATGCTCCACATTTGGATTGCCAATATTGTATGCAAATGGGCAGAACTACTTTAGCCTGCATAAATCCATATCACCTTGACAGGATACCTTTTTTTGTCAGCTCTCCCAATCAGAATTTCATAACGTTCTTCCCACCTATACACACACCTTGCAATCTGATACATGTATGTCTAGTCTGTCTGTGCAAGAGCATCCCAAATGCAAATAGCCCCACCCCCTCCTATTATCCTCACACTTATTCTTATACCTCCTCTTCGTAAATTTCCCAATAGAATCCTCGCCATCTTCATCACTCATATCGGACGGGACTAGCATATACTGGGCAGTGTTTGTAGAGCTCCAAACCTGGCCGCCATAGCGGATACTGAGCGAACTACTGCGAAACCATTCCATATCGTCCACGCCTACGACGTAATCCGTTCCTGTTTTACCGAACAATACTTCGATCTCTTGACTAGCTGATAACGTCAGAAGACACAGTGCTACGGCCGAGGCCAATAAACTGGCTGCCATGATTTACGATACTAAGACGTGTATTACCTACTACTGTGTTCCGAGCAGAGCAGCATAGCGAGACTTTAATGTATGGCAAAGGATCGTCAGATTAGTTTGTGAACACTATTGCAAAATTAATAGTGTCATTGTCAAAAAATCACAACAAAGGAAACTATCAGATTTGCAAGGTTATGAAGTAACGTGTGCAAGCAAGGCTGATAAAATATAATTTGTGTTTATTCTTAATAGTTTCATCTGACATCAATTCTGATGGCCTTCATTGGAAAAGGTCGTCAATCATTTCATAATATTTTGCGCGGTACTAATAAGTGCCAAATGCATCGATCATACAGTGGCAGTAAAGAAGGTAGAGCGGTGTCCTAAGATCGTGGATAAATATGGCAGATGAAGAGTGTGATATATTTAAGTTTGCTAGTCACGGCTTGAAAGCAGGCCATAAACGAGGCCCTCCAAAAAAGCTCGGGAGGGCTTTTATTAAGCGGAAGTTGAGCACCATCACAGCGAGCGAGTCGCCCAGTGCTTCGTCTTCTAGTTCAGAAGAAGATGATGAAACTGGTAGTGACAAAAAAAAGAGGTGGGAGAAGTGGAATATACTCTATAGCTAATATGGAAAGCTGTTATGCTTCATTGATTGTATGGAATTGACGAAAAGTGTAGTAATTATAGCAAGAGCGGTGCCCAGCAGAATTGAAACCTGAATTGCTAAAGGACTTAAGTTCACTCTTAAATGCATCTAAGTGAGCAAAAATGTATGAATTATAACGGACCAGTGCAGGTTGCAAGTTTTAATGTTTCCCCCTTTTACCTATTCTATAGTTAGAAGACTACATTAACTGTATTTGCTTTACCTAACCATGTGAAATAAAGCTTCACAACCAACAAAGGCAACCGATTGAGCCATTAGACAATTAGTTGCATGTAGAAACTGTAAATTGGTGAAGTATCATTATGTACGAATGCATATTGTTTTGGTTAGCTCACTGACCTAACTTCATAGTTGGTGCATACCAATTATATGGAATATATATATATATAGCATTCTAATGTAAAATGTGAGGGTCATGTGTGTGTGGTGCAGTAGTACTGTCCTTGTCTCAGGGCCTGAGGTCCCAAGTTCAAGCCTCACTCAGGCAATTTTTTTCCCACCTGCTTCACCAGTCCACCCAGCTGTGATTGGGCTCATAACCGCTAGAGGTTGCAAGAGAATTTGCATTTTTTTTTGTATGTGTAGTCATAGAAGTCTGGCTGTGTCTCGACTCCTTAGCAACAAAGCCCCTAGACAGAGTGACAGTGAAGACACAGACAAGTTAGAGACTCCATTCAGTCTGGCTGCTGACAGGCAAGTAATAGCCAGGTTGGTTTGATTTCATCAACTTTTACTTCACCACACTAAGTTCAGACATTATACTACTATATATGGTGTTGATAATACTCAACTAGAAAGCAACTGGCAATAGCTTGCTAACTGCATCTTAATGATGCGGTTATTAACTAAGCACGTGCATTAAAGTAGGAGGAGTTTTAAAAATAGGAGTGGCTAAGTACACACAGTGTCTCCTGTGCGTGCATTTTTTGTGCTCGTGTGTGTGTGTGTTTGCATCTTCTTTTCTCCTAGTTGCAAGTTCCAAGGATTCCACTGTGAGTCTGTAAAAACTGACAGTAAATGAGTCGTAAACTTATTTGAGAATGTCAATGTGGTAATGCGTATGTAGTACCGTAAATGCAGGTTTTAAGCTCCCATTTCCCCCCAGCTTTTAAGCGCTCTGTGCATCTCGTCTAACCCAGCCCCAGTTTTTAGATTCACTCGCTGTTAAGCACCATTTTTAACCCTCAGTGCACATGCGTGAGAGGATTACAGTACTCAGTTTGTCTGTCAGTCATTCTGTCACATGGATCTCGAAGATGGCAGCCTCCTGAAGATTGAAACAAGCATCAGAATGTTGCACCAGACGTTTTAAGTCACTTTAATGTGTACGAAGTTTTCATTTCGACTTTATTTTTTCAGAATAAGCTATGTAGTTATTTTTAGGCTGTACAATCGTAAGTGATGGTTGGTAACGCCCCCTATAGTCACGCCGTACTCACAGGAACAAATAATTTTTTGTTGCCTGTGGTAGTTTTGCTTTACATTATTCTCAGTGGTTTACCAGAGTGCTTGGAGTTTCCCATTGAAACTATTGGTGAGGTGAGTGTCGCTTGTATGTTAAGTTTTTCTTTGAAGGCAGCATTAACATCTACCATTTCATTGCATGAGTTGCATGTCGACTTGCTCAAGTTTATGTAGCGACGTGTGTACACACATACATATTGGCAAGTTCATATGGATACTACTCCAAATACATTATTCTTTTGGTCTTTGTAATAGCTAGCTAGTGTATAGTAACGCTGAGGGTTCGCACCCTCATTTATTTAACACCCATTTCCTTCCCGCTTGAAGTTATAAGCGGGGGTGCTTAATGACCCGTGTCTACAGTATTTCATATTGTTGACAAACTGGGAGTATAAACTAGTCCTACACAGTGGATGAACTTCTCTTTACATGTCCTGTGTATGTTTGCAGATCACCATCGTTGTCTCTCCATTCCTCTCCGCCAGGATCTCCACGCCTGTCCCCTCAGCCTTCTCCTCCACCTCCTGGCTTTGACCTCCTCAATGAAAGTGAAGGCTCCAGCTTCGGAGTTTTAAGGTTAGGAAGGGCAATGGTGTAGGGTGGCGGGAAAGATGGGAGGTAAGAAATGGCGAGTAAGAGGGAATGTCAGAAGTGGCGGAAAAGAAACTGGTAAAGGGTGTTGGAGAAAGAGTGCAGTGGGAAAGAGAGTGGTAGAGGGTAGTGAGAAACAAAGTGGTAGCTGGAAGCATGTGGTAAGAGGTTAGTGGAAAAAGTGGAACCTTAGTAAGTGTGGGAAGTTCTATTTATATACCAGTCTTTAGTTTTACTATATAGTCTTTAGTAGATCTTACTCTTTGGACCAGGGCTAGGGGAGGGAGGTTCAGGAGAAGCAATCATCCAAAAGCCTTTCAACCACCTAAACAATTTTGTGTCAGCATTTACTCCCAATGCGCCTCTTAAAATACTTTTTTTTTTTTTTTTTTTTTTTTTTGCCCCTGATCTAACATGCATAAAAACTATAATCGGCGAGCGAGCGTAGCGAGCGAGACACTTTCAGGGGTAACACAATCGAAAATCGGGGATGTTTGTTTGTTTATTTATTTAGATATATGTATGGATGTATGTATGTCATTTTGTACTTTGACCCTCGCGTTTTTGTGTTAGTTATGTGGTCGACCCCGTCCCAAATTGCACTAAACAGAATCCTCTGGTTTATCGATCAGTACCCGTATCACCCTAGAAATTG
>WLWI01003964.1_pt1 | contig 12605 bp, 6 predicted proteins | sample 6701501 | NCBI WGS metagenome assembly WLWI01 (sample SAMN12718690, study PRJNA515312) | sponge metagenome | isolation source: marine sponge | host: Mycale hentscheli | place: New Zealand: South Island, Marlborough, Capsize Point | collected 2014-11-01
TACTATAGGAGCTTTGTATTTTGATTGGAAGTACGGACACTTCTTCCTGCAGAATTCTTTATAACTAAACTGTTATCAAGATCCACAAGTGAATTAAAAGAGGAAATTCTGTTCATTGCAGTTGAACTACATAATATGTACATACATGTATATGTATATTATATATATATATATAAATATATTATATACGTATATTAGCTGCAAAAAAATAAACGACTTCTTTAGAAATACATTTACATGCCAGAGGGCAAGCTGTGTTGGACATGTTTACTTTTTGTACAGGAAAGTGCATGTAGTTTTACAGGTGAGGAATCAATACCGTTTTAGTTATTCAGGTACAGGTACGTACGTACGTGCCAGGTAGTGTGAATGAAAAAAATTTAAACTGTTTACCATACCGGTTTAGTTATTCTCGGCTGAAATAGTAATAATTTCAGCAATATTCTCTATTCATACAGCCATTTTGAAATTCTTGCTACTTTGGATAGAGTTTTTCAATCAAGAACCATATTTTGAATAGTGGTATGTCTATTCATATTATCCAATGCGGTTATTACAGGAGCATGGTATTGTCCGTCATATGGTTAAGTAGTGGGCAGAACGTGTAATGTAGTGTCATTCACACCTCATTTAATCAACATAGATACACCAATGGTGCAAAATCTCACTCGTGGTGCACTAAAAAAGTGGTCATCATTACTCTCAGATTAAAGTGAATTGGATACAGTGATTGCCTACACATGTTCTGTTGGTATACTCTTTGGATCAGTGGCAGTAATGGTGAACAGAAATGTTTACATCTTACTGGTATTCTGTATTCTGAAACCTGTTAAAACAACAAAACTGATCAGGATTGATACAATACATATTGCGGTTTTAATTTCTACAAACTGGGCAGATAGGACATGTAATTAGTTTACTGAACTAGAAACTTACATAGCTGGAGGGGAAGGGGGGCTGTATAGGTTGCTTATACAACCAATCATAGCTGTGCCTTTGTTTTGTAGTAAAGGGGGCAAGTTAGAGTCGTGGTACTCATACAGTACTTGCAACTGTCTAATTTCAACTCATGACGTACATATTTTGTGTAGACTGAACTAGCAAACAAGCAAAGAGGCTTGCAATATTCCCTCTTTCTTTCTGAGAGGTAATAGAGACACCCCAAGTCACTGCCAAGTACAATTGAGAATTTCATTCTTTCCGTATTCAAGTTCTTTAAGTTAGTAATTCAGCCATTACATGTTAATCCAAGGTTTCCAAAACCATTTAAGAGCCAGTTGTTGTCATGGCAAACGCCTTGTTTATATTCACTATTTCATTATTGAGTACACGATTAGTCAGTAAGTGTAGAAAACAGAAGCTCTAAGCCGGCAGACACGGCAGATGATTCCATTTGATTAGAAACTGAGCGTTGCCTGTATAGGTTTGCTGGTGCACATCAATCATTGTTCATGCTTACTTTTATTTTTGACAAATCTGAATCATGATATGTAAAAATGTGTAAATTCAACTCGTGACATTTTGGCATGAATGGACTAGACTAGCAAACTAATGAAGTAGTTGTCTTTTTTTTAAATTTTTTTAATTTAATTTTATTTTTTTTATGGGTAATAAAAACACATGAAGTCACCTACCGAATATTTCACTCTTTATTATTCAAGTTTCTTTAAAGTTATGATTCAGTTTAAGCCTACATGTATGTAAATACAAGGCTCCCAAAGCCCATAAACAGCAAGTTAGTATTATTTTTTTAGTTAGTATAATTTTGGAATATTGCATCATGAATCAAAGGAATATGACACCTAGTTTAAAATATTTCAAGCTCGTGAGCATACGTGTAGGTACGTATGTGGTTTCATCATTATTATTATTATTGAGTACATGATTACTCAGTGGGTGTAGAAAACAGAAGCTCTAAGCCGGCAGATGCTGCAGATGATTCAAATAGTCCAGGGTTAGTTTGTGTTGGTTTCAATTAGCAAGTCTTTCAGAGTGAATTGGAGAAGACCAGGCACTGCGTCACTTGCTTCCATCTTGATAACAGGTGTCACACTTCCCTCGCAGTGTTCTAGATCTTTGTCAGTGTGCGGACTGTAAGCTATTCTGTGAGATCATGCAGCAAACATATGAACACATATAGCACCACTTGTGTCAGACACTGATGTGCAGTTCTCAGCAAAGTGTTCATTTGATATTAGTCGACTGAACTACCAGGTCACCTGCTTTAGCTGCGAGAACAAAAGCTATTATTTGTTAGTAGAGAAGGTTTGCGTTTAGAGCTTAGACTAGGTTTGGAGCTTAGAGACTAGGTTTGGAGCTTAGAGACTAGGTTTGGAGCTTAGAGACTAGGTTTGGAGCTTAGAGACTAGGTTTGTAGCTTAGAGACTAGGTTTGGAGCTTAAAGACTAGGTTTGGAGCTTAAGAGACTAGGTTTGGAGCTTAGAGACTAGGTTTGGAGCTTAGAGACTAGGTTTGGAGCTTAGAGACTAGGTTTGGAGCTTAGAGACTAGGTTCACCTCTAGCAGTGCAGTGCGTGAATTCTCTAGGGTTGACAGAGGGAAGACAGAAGCAAGTAATGTTAAATGTATTTTTTATAATTTGGAAGAGATACTGTTTATGAATAAGGATTTCGGACCAGTTTTTTAATTTTAAATTTATACAAATAGTTCTACAAAAAATGTAATACTGAAGGGTTCAGTCACTCAGTGATTCTCTTATACATGTACATGTGACATGCATGTTGGATGTGTAAGATCACTATGGCTACCATTGGATGACTGGAACTCTAAGATGTGTATTTACAAACATCCATACATGCATGAAGCTGTGTTGACACTAGAAACAGTTGTATTCCCATTCTCACTGTACATACTTATTTTCAACATTTTCATGACACCTTATGTGTGTAATTTAGAGGTTGCTTTCCAAGTGAAGTTGGAAATGATGGTTAAATATTCGTGTCTTAGCTAAGAATATTGCTAAAATATATGATGCCGCCACACCACTAGCTCAGTTTCATTCTTGCTGCTGTATGGTGTATATTTACATTATATGTACATTTATGTACACATGTAGAGATTGCTTGTGGGTGTCTGCGTAGAGTGTTTGTGCGTGTGCAACAAAACTGTGTGCATGGGTGGGTGGGGTGTTTGGATGTATATAAGCTGTCTTCCATTTCTCCCTCGGGTCGGATGGCTTGATACCTCTGGAGTTTGTTCATACGTATGTACACACACGTTAGTGTTTTCCTCCATCTTGTACAGGACATTTTGAAGCCATTATTGTGGTCTTTGTGTGATACGTAGTATTATGTGATATTACACATGTGTATTCACCTTTGACATGTAGATTACATATATATGTGTGTGCACGTAAGCTGACTTCTAAAGCAGAGGTAGGTGGATGTCCCGGTGTATCGCCAATCTCACTGATACACATACATACAGCAGTCAATAATAATATGATAAGCTTGTATGGGGAACTTTGTCCAATATCTTGATACTCCATCGATCTTGTTAGTAAATAATTGCTCTAACTGCAAGTGTCCTGTTTAGGCTGAAGAACAAAGGCCGATAAGAAGGTTTGCAAAAGTAGAGGTGGAGTGTTTTAGAACATTTATTTCCCGATAACATAAGTACATGCAAGTGCTTATAGCACAGGGTTTACATAGCTGAGTCTTGCATCCAATTATTAAAAACAACAACAAAACTTTTAACGAAATGATACCGTTGCTACATGACTGTAACCTTCAATGACAAAACTCTCATCTGTCTTTTCAAGTTCTTTTCTGTTGGCCAGTTTTGTAATCTATGGTTTTACATTTCTCTGCTGTCGCTGTACCAATTTGATTAGAAAGCATGCTAGTAATTACTTAGTTTGAACGTTAAAAATTTTTTTAACTTCCGGTGAATGCAGCAGAACTTTTCCATTCTTGTGGGACCTCTTGTAGCCCTGAGTTTCTCTGGTGACTTTGATTTTATAATCATATACAGTACTTGAAGTATGTAGTTCTCATTAATCCACTCAGACAGTGGGTCTTCTCTTACACTTTTGTTGGACTAGTTCTTAGCAAACACACTGATAGCAACTCAGGATTTTTTTTTTTTTTAATTCGGGCTTTTTCAACCCCCTCTCTCTCCCCCCTCCCCCCTCGTACGTACGCCATACATACATATGCAATCAATATTATACACCCAACCGAGCATTTCGTTAGAGGGATTTTTTTTTGTTAATTGAAGTGGATCAATAAGAACCTCTGGTTAGTTTGTCTCCGCCATGGTTCAACCATAGACCATATTGTAATTGGATTGAACTTGAGTAAGAGACTGTCAACCAGGTTGGGGAGAATTACTTAAATAACACTTGCAGGCAATTGGACTTCTTTGGGTTGTTTAGGTGGATGAGATAGTTGCTAACTTGGCACAGTGAAGTGATTAATGAATGAAGTCATCCTGTATGTATGTTGTGAAGTCACCTAATTAGTATCTATACATAGCTGTTTTGCCTTACCTCTGGCTGTTAGAGCAGCTGAAGCATTGGCTGCATATATTTTACATGACATTGCAGGTGTGTGTATGAATGTGTGTGGGGTTTGTGTATGAATTTGTGAGTGTGTGCATAAGTGTGAGTTTATATGTGTGTTAGTGTGTTAGCATAAGTGTGAGTTTGTACGTGTGTTAGTGTGTGAGTGAGAATTTGTGTACGTATGGACAGTGTGGAGTGTGTAAGTGTGAGTTTGTGCATACTGTGTGTGTGTGTGGGAGGGGGGGCTCTGAATTAACTGGATGTCATGTTTGTAATATATGTGTGTGCATGTGTATGTATGTGTGCATGTGTATGTATATGTGCATGTGTATGTATATGTGCATGTGTATGTATGTGTGCATGTGTATGTATGTGTGCATGTGTTGGAAAGGGGAGGGGGGGGGGGAGGAGTAAGATGTGGTAATAATGAAATTGTGGGTGGGGTACAGAGATTAATTCACCGTGTTCCCAAACAAGTCATAAACTACTTAATTTAACACTTTCCCAATGTCCTCGTGTTTGCTGTACGTCTTAACACAATTCAGTCATAACCAACTAGAAATAGTTGCACAATCATGTTATAGAGTTTACTTAATTTACTTTTGCACTCTCTCCTTCTTGCTGTACCATCAGTCTCTTTAGCTGGTTAGGAAACTATATAAAGTATTGACCTTTCCCTGTTATCTGATGTTCTATGCCAAGCTCTATACAGTAAATACTAACTAGAGCTAGGGTTAGCACTGGACCCTCGCGCTATTGCTACACTTTTTGGTCACAACTATATACAGTGGTCCCTCTCTTGAGAGACCCCTCTGACCAACGACCACTCCATTTATAAGACCAGTTTACCTGCACCGATAGCGTCCGCAGTCTTTCTCACCTCTGTCCAGCGACCACCCCGCTAACGCAACCAACGACCGGTGTAGAGGCTTAAATTAGCGACCACTTGCTGACATCAGAAATTTTTCTGACCTTCTGCGCATCGCATATCGGGCCTCAATTGTAGCAGTCCTACTGCTGTCTTTATCTCCCAACCTAGGTCTAGCACTTCTGAGCTAATTTAAGCCTCTAGCACTTCTGAGGCTGCTCTGTGGGTGGTAAGTTGTACTGGTTAGCTATGATAAACTTCATTACAGCTGATCTGTGGTTAGCTCCAGTCCAGACCAGAGCAGCAACCTTAACTGAATTATAGGCTATTATATATGATATGCTGGACAAATGCTTGCTGTGGTAAAAAAATGGAAGAACTTTTAGGTCTGCTTCATAACTAGCCAAAGGCCAGAATAACTGTATCCACCAGAGGTCATCTAATTCATCACTCTGTTTCGTGCACTAAGCAAGTGACAGCAGGAGAGTACTCCCACATCAGCACTACTGTTGAAGCAGATAAGAGATTTAGCTGTCATCAAGAGAAATGCAAGTTTAAAGCAAATGACTTTAAAATCATTCATTATTAATAATAATTAACTTTCATTCACATAAATTATCAAAAAAGCCACGGCACATTTAAGTGACCTTCAAGACTTTGCCCTTGGACAAGAAAATTCTGAGCTGCTTGAATGCATTACTAAAAGCAAAGACAATGTTGCTCGAATGATATGTGATACTAGAAACATGAAGCAAACTAAACTTACTGATTATTTACATCCATTGTAATTTTCAATAGTTACTGATTTTCTGTTAATTGTTAATGTTAATCAGATGAATTGTGGAATATACTGATTTTCTGTTAATTGTTGATGATAACCAGATGAATTCTTAAATAATATAACATATTGGTAATTAATGGTACAATATTTCTCTGGCATGACTAAGAGTAGAATTTTCTGTCCCCCCTGACGAAAGACCACTCCTCTTGAAAGACCGCATTAATCTGTAACCATAGGGTGGTCTCTCAAGAGAGGGACCACTGTATATGTACATGTATATACACATTTATGCATATACAGACAATTAAAACAAAGTATATATATGCACACACAATTATGTATATTTACACGGACAAAATGAACATGATTGCTTTACCCTGCCCACTTGTGTATGCCGATAACAACCTTTCTTGGGGAGGTGGGAAGTTATGTGCGTACAGTATGCTATTGTTGTCATGTACTAACATGTCATTGTATGTATTCCTTGGGATTCCTTCTACTCACACCTGTACATAGTAAGTTTATTACATGCACATATAATATTTTATAAATACAGTACATGTTGTACATACAGCGTAGTATTTAGTATTTTTGTTTTATTGTGTATGCATGCACTTACATGCGTTTACTTACATAAATTGTTCTGCTAGTTGAGATAAAAGGATTAAGGCAATTTCTTTTAAGTGGTGACATGCAAGATTACGGTACCTTCTATGTTCCTCCATGTATAAACAAGAAGTCCTTTATAATATGTGTGTGTACTAACATGCTTGTGTGCTTATTGCAGTGTACAAACGTACCGTATTGTTCCCATTGTGATTAACTAACAAATCTAACCTATACAGTACTCTGTGTGCTTTTTCTTTCCTCGAAAAACTTGGGAGAACCTGATTTCAAAACAATGTCTAACTTTCATTTTTCATTTGATGTATGCATGTCTTTGAGATACATGTATGATAATTTTGTAGTTGTGGTACTATTGGACAAGCTATGTTTGCGATCTCTCTGGATATCTGCTATCGTGAGATCATATCGGGCAGGGCCGAAGTCGGTCTTGTTTCATGCTCTTTTCAGTCCATAGTTTGTTGTTGTTGTTTTCAGTTAGTTACAAAGAAAGATGTACACATATGTACATGTACTTTAGGCAAAAGTGTACGTCTAATTATGGTGGCACACTTAAATGTATCTGTTGCTGTCTTTCTGCTTTGCCACTACCTGGTGTTCTGTACACATGCATACATATGTGTGCATACCGTACGTACTGGTGTATATGAGCTTTATGTATGTATGTGTGTTTGTTGAGCATCTGAATCTTATTATCTTTCGCTGTAAAGGAGTTGTTTCTCATAGCAATGTGTGGAGGAGAAAAGAAATAGTTGGGAGGATGTTTTCCCTTGTGAAATAGAACTATTCAAGAAGAAACGAGGCCAAGTCTGCATTTGCCTATGTCACATATTAATAGACATAGTTGCAGTATTCCAAAAATGCACAAGTGCATCATGGCCTAATGATTTTCTGTATTATGTATGAGTGTGTGACCAAACATTTTGACAAAATTTTCATGAATTAAACTTGCTTCAAGCTGTGTTGACGAAATATTTAAAAAAATGCCATTAACACAAGTTTACTTGCTGTACATGTATGAACCTTGTAAGGTTCTGGTTTTTGTGGATTTGGCAATCATTGCCGATATTGACAAGCCGTGCTTACCGTTGTGACCATTAATTGTGAATGTTGAGTTACTGATGATCCCTACCATATCTCTACAGTCCATGAAGGAAGTTTGAGAGCCTGTTGTGTGTTCAGTTGAGATTGTGTTCTCTTTGTATCTGAACACACCTTTATAGTCCTTGCAGGAAGCTAGAGCAGTCGTCTATGGTGGTCAACTCTACTTTTGAAGTGCTGCTTCAGTGTATTAATTAAAGAGCTCACTGAATGAAATACTACATATGTCAGTGACCTTGGAATAAACGTCATCCTGTACAGCTCCCTGTGTGTGCAGCAGTACCGTGTGTGCAGCAGTACCCGTGTGTGCAGCAGTACCCGTGTGTGCAGCAGTACCCGTGTGTGCAGCAGTACCCGTGTGTGCAGCAGTACCCGTGTGTGCAGCAGTACCCGTGTGTGCAGCAGTAACCGAGGGGGCAGTGCCATTGTGCAGTCTGGTCTTCATATGTAGTATGCAATCAGATTGTGAGATGACTCTTTCAGTATTCAGCTATTGGATGTTTGCAAATATGTATTGACCTCCCAAGTATTGCTATTTGTTCTTTCACACAATGACTTCCGCAGATCAAAACCTGTGTGTGTGTGTGTGTGTGTACTAAGGGGGGAGGGGAGAAGTAATTTTTAACCGGTCCGCACCACAATATTACCTTTCACTCGAGTAATTCACGGCTCTTGTATTTCTACGTTTGAAGATTTAGTTTCTCTTAAGAAAATTGTCACAGAGAAGGTAATTAAGCTATGTTGTATGGCTTCTCCTTTTATCAGGATGTCACTGCTGAGCAGTCTTCCTGTGCAATTCTGGGAATTAGATATAGACTCCCTGTAATTCAAGTGCTTTAGTCTGTTTTATTTGGCAGATACTCAGTTTTTAAAAGAGGAATCATCTCAGTAACCTTATCTGTCCTTCATGTTCCCACTTTAACTTAATGTGGGAGTGGCACTATCTGAGGCTGTGTTCGTGTCGTCTGCAAGTGTTGGGGCAGCTATGAGTACATTAGTGTATGTGCATGTGTGCGCATGTCTATTGCGTGGGGCCAGCTATGAGAATGTACATGCATGTGTGCGCATGTCTACACTGTCTATTGCTTGGGGCCAGCTATTAGTACGTAGTATGTACATGTGTGCGCACATCTACTGCTTGGGGCCAGCTATGAGTACGTACGTGCATGTGTGCGCATGTCTATTGCTTGGGGCCAGCTATGAGTACGTATGTGCATGTGTGCGCATGTCTATTGCTTGGGGCCAGCTATGAGTACGTATGTGCATGTGTGCGCACGTCTGTTGCTTGTCTGTCATTATCTCGACATTGTCCACATGATGTCAAGCACTCTGTGGTCTATCATCTGTCCTAAGATGTCTTTGAGTTCACTCTTAATCATTTTCCCACTTCCTATTGCTATAAAGTGGACTTGTCTAAAATCTAGAACACACTGAGGCTTCAGGGAGTTAGGTAAAGTAACTATTTATGTACATACAGGCAGATGTCGATGTTGCAGGAGAGCGTTCGAAACACAAATAAGGTAGCATTAGGAAAGGAAAACGTGAACCGAAACAACCTAAATATCATTTTTATTATTACCCCCCCCCCCCCCCCCCCCTCCCCCCTCCCCCCTTGCTTTTTATGGCTTCTCTGAATACCATTCATGCATACCTATGATAGTCTTTGTACTAAAGCTTGCAGCAGAGGAACAGATACTCTACGTAAAGATTAGTATGAACTTTAACTGGTGTCACTCATGGTATGACTCCTTGTACATGCACTATCCCCGATGGAAAACCAAGTTCAAAACCATTAGAGGGATGAAATGGTTGAGTGCTGTATCAACCTTGAAGACAAGAAAGCAAGTAGAAACTAAGAGAACCATGGGCATGACATGAAACTAACGAGAATAAATTAAAGGTACTCATTTTAGATGTTAAAAAAAAAAGTGCCTGATCGAGAAAGTCACTTCAAAGCAGACGTTTTTATTCGGGCAGTGTGGGGGGCAAGGGGTGCGTTTAAATTGCCCATAACTTCAAATGTGCTATTTATTTAATACAATTAGTACCATGTGCTTTACTAACTGCTGACTTTGGAGATAAAAATAGCCTCGCTAAAAGGTTGCTGGGACTTTCCAATTCTCAGTTTTTCAAGTTTTATTGTGCTCATATCCACTAGAAGCCACAGCGTCCAACTTTCTATGCAGAGAATGCATGCGTTAGACACAACTGCAATAGAATTTGTTTAAATATTCCTGAAAGCCTGCCCAGTTGATCACAGTGCCCACAATTTCGATGACTGGATGGATGGGGTGTGACTGTATATGTACATACTTGCATAATATAATGCTAATATAATGCGTAGTATACATTAGAGTTCTCTTTCTTAAAATGTTATCTCCCAACGACAATATAAGGAAAAGAGTAAGTGATACAATAGGTGGTGGAAAATATGCTTTTCTTGACGAGAGTGGCTAAAGTAATAGTTAGCGTGCTGTACATTATTTACACTGTACACTGTAGTTTAAGCGAGGACTTGTAATAGTTCTTGACAGCCTGCTCAGCTGGGACCCTCTACGAGTATCTCAACTTTACACCTGAATACAATATTATTAGCATGCTACTAAATAGCGAAGTAAACACGAGTTAGTGTACGAGAGTGGGGAGGAGGCGTGACCATATGTGTCGTCTGGATATTTAATAAAGTCCACCTTTTTTTTTTTTTTCTTTTCTTTTTTTCGTTTGTATTCTGTTTGCTATCAGTTTTTTTTATTTGGTAGGGTCTGTATAGATACTGTATGGTATGTGCATCATTCTTGAAGGCATGGGGACAGTGGGCAGAGCTAGTGGATTAGTATGACCTAAACCACTTAATCTTGTAAGGCACAAGAAAAGAAAACCTAAGCATGAAGTTGAGTTTGTAGTTTGTTTAATTGTGTGTGCATGCACCACACTTAAACCCCTCCACATGTTGGTGGCATCCATGGCAACATGCATGTCCCCACTGGTCGCATTTTGTCTATATGGACTCTCTCAGGATGCAAACACGAATGTGTGGTTTAGTTGTGGTCCAGTCAGATCATTAATTTTATCATTTCTTTCAACTTAATCGGTTCTTTTTCTCTATAATTCTGCTTAGACTTGAAGGAGCAGTTTATCCTGTATATATATCCCTAGTGTTGCATCCACAGTGGCCTGTAGGCAGTTAATTGCCCACAGTACATATTTACATTCTGTCATATGGTGACTAATTGACAATCTTTTATGCTACTCATCCTCACTTCTGGATTATTCCTCGGCCGCCCCGGTTGTGTTTTGTTTCACACCTCTCACTTCTAAACCCCCCCCCCCCCCCACCTCCCACTTGTAATCCCCCAACCTCCTTTAGTCCAGCCTAGTTTCTACAGACGCCTGCCTACTGGCTTAAATAGAGGTCTCCCGTCTTCAGGAAAATGATTTAGAAGGCACGTTGTCCAGTTGTCAGCATTTCATCTGCTTGTGCTGAATAGTTCAATGTTGGCAATTAGTATCCGCCCAGTTGCATTAAACAATCAGATGATGAAGTTAGACTGGAGTGGAAGCTGAACTTATACATAAAATTCTTCTCAATATTTATATAATTGCACAAAAAAATTGGCATTATTGTTACTGTTTTTGTTGTTTTGCTTTTTTTTTTTTTTTTTTTTTTCATGAGTTAGAAATAGTTGCAATCCTCACATAGCAAGACTCACGATACATACATAAATACATACATACATACATACATACATATGTGTGCCTTGCCTATAGCACAAATAAAATAGTAGATTTCAATGAAATAAGCTGCATATTCAAACACAAATTACCAGTAAATAAACGCCTCCACATAAATAAGTATGTGGCTTGTTGGAACATATTTACTATCTATACACTCTCAAATCCCCAAAGCAACACTAGCCACACATGTAGTGTACAATACAATATATATATGTTGATGTAGACGTATATATGTAATATACTTGTATATATGTTTTATATACCCATTTTGCTTTTTCAAACTATAAATTTACATGGATTAGTTATAAATTTGCCTCTTTGCTTAGCTTGTAGCCGCCAAATCCTCACTGCCTTTTATCACTGTTGTTGCATATTACTTGGAACTATTTTTTCATTTGAAGTGTCCACTCAGTCTGTAATTGAACTTCCCATTGCCTTTGTGTGTGCCTAGAATTCTTGCCCTTTCTTTGGTATATTGCGTACCGTGTATCAGGAAAATGTCAATATTCAGAGTGTATGTATGTGTGTTTGTGTGTACGTAAGGGCACATTGTAGTGTGTGTGTGTGTGTATGAGCTCAATGCAATTAGTTATTTTTGATTTCAGTATCTTCATGGCCATGGTTTGTCGCGATCAAGTCTACTCTTAGCCTAAGAATATTGCTTGTGAAATGTAATACGTAGATGTGTATACATCAAACTTGGGGTTGATTACGGTAACATGATTATGATTATGATTACGATTACAGTATGATTACGAAACATTGATTACGATTATGATTACACAGTCAAATATACGATTATGATTATGATTACAATTACAGTGTTGATTACGATTATGATTACAATTACAATGTCAAAAATTAATGATTGTTGCAACGAAGAAACATAAGTTTTTTAACAAATGTTGTGCTTTCTAGCATTCAGTAAGCAGCTAGCTCTCAAGGCATTCAGAGCCAGTCATGAATGATAAA
>WLWI01003967.1_pt1 | contig 12599 bp, 10 predicted proteins | sample 6701501 | NCBI WGS metagenome assembly WLWI01 (sample SAMN12718690, study PRJNA515312) | sponge metagenome | isolation source: marine sponge | host: Mycale hentscheli | place: New Zealand: South Island, Marlborough, Capsize Point | collected 2014-11-01
AGCAACTGAAATGTTGCCGGTGCATTACACAAACCGAATGGCATGCGAACATATTCAAATTTTCCAAACTTGCAACAGAAAGCAGTAAACATCTTAGAACATTCAGACATTGGGATTTGGTGGAAGCTTTTCGCTAGGTCAACCTTTGACAAGAATTTTGCGGCTCCCAATCTGGCTATTACTGCCTCAGTAGATGGCATGTAAAATGGTTCTGCAACAGTTATAAAGTTAAGCTTACGAAAATCCACCGGTCTATCGACAAACACAGCAGGGAAATCATTCAATACTAAATCAAGTTCAGAAATCTGGGACTCAAAGAGTTCAGGACCTTTCAAGTGAGCAGGTACTAAGGACTCAACACAAGAATAACCTCACTCTGAATCCACTACTGCTAATACCTTATGACAAGAAAATGAGGGAACATACTTCTTCAACTGATTAATGTGATAAACCTTTGATTTAGACTTCTTAACCTCAGTAAGGGAGCCGCTGATTTTAAAGAGAGGCAATCCTAGAAAACCCACCAACCACAAAGCCTATGTAGCAGTGTTTGTTTGCGCCGTTACCAAGGGCATTCACCTGGAACTTGTCTGTGATTTATTGACTGAGGCCTTTTTAGCTGCGTTATGTAACATCAGATATATGATCAACTATCTTATACGGACCTTCCCAACTGGTCTCTAAGGAAGAGTAAAGACCAGGAGTCTTCTTTAAAACTAAGTAATTGAGCATGAAAGTATGTAAAGTGGCTTTTTCAGATTTTTCTCAGTCTGCGACTACTTTATCTGCTAATTCAGACTTAAGACTTTGTAAGGCTGAGCTGATACTATGTTGTAAGGTTAACATAAAATCTGAAATATTTTAATAGTTGATGAACTTAGCCTGATCCTAAAGGATTTCAATGTTGAAATAATATTTGGTGTCGTGGTCCCATAATGTAATTCATATGGAGTGTAACCACTAAGAGTATGTGGCATGTTCCTCAAGAAAAATACTGCTAAATCTACCACCAGTGGCCAATCTTTATGGTCCTCAATAGATTTCTTCCAAAACAGATTTAAGAGAGGAACGGAACCTTTCCAATTTCCCATTAATCTGAGGGTGGTAGGGACTGGAGCGAATAGGGCTAATAGCTAGCAAGTTATACACTTCTTTCATAACTCAGTGACATAAAATTAGTACCTTGATCTGTTAATATTGAGGCTGGTACTCCTATATCTCTGATTACTTCAGGAAGTTGGTTGCAGTTTCCTGGGCAGTGTACCCTTTCATAGGAAACGCAAAGGGAAAATAAGATGCCAAATCCATAGCAGTTAAGAGGTATGCATAGCCAGACTTGGAACGTGGTAGGGGTCCCACAACATCTAGGGCAACCTTCTGAAACCGTTCAATAATCACTTCTGGCTCTACTAGTGGTGCTTTACGGGGTTGTTTCTTGTTATTCAGTTGACAAACCTCGCAAGAAGCTACAAAATTCTTAAAGGGCCAATTGAATTCTTTGCTAATTGCCATCTGAGTCACAGTAATGCCAAAGTGACTGGACATAGTATGACCTAATTTGAGTACAATGGGTCTAAGAGGGTTCGGTAACATAGTGACATAATGTTCAATACTGTTGATAGAGACAAAATTAGTAAGAATCTTGTTTTTGAAAAAAAACAAGACCCTTTTTCATTGGACCTCGCATACTCACGTAGTTTAGCCAGGCTGTCATCAGTTTGTTGCAACTCAATTAGCTGATCAAATTTAATTTTTGGGATAGAAAAAAGTGGTTTAGCATCAGGTAAGCTTTTTAAATCGGAAGGAGTTGTAGTAGTACAAATGGAAGTATCTGGGGAATCACTAGAGGAATCAGATATAGAATCAGTGGGAAGAATATCAGACAGAGGTATTTCAGAGCGTTGTTCAGAAGTATCACTAACATTGAGTGTGACAGAAATTTCATCATGAGAAGGAATTGAGCTAAGGTCATGAGGGGAACCATTATCAAGCATCTGATTAGCATCACGCTCAGCATCTTCACATTGTTTAGCTCTAGCTTGGGCACTAGTAAGATGGACAGAATGTTCATGGGACTTGGCAATAGAGAGATATTCAGCAATGTCATCACCCAGGTCCCTACCCATAAGAACATACTTCTTGGGCAACCCCTGATAAACAGCCAAGGTGAACTGGTCAGTAACACCATTAATAGTAACAGGTAAGACATAGCAAGGGGCTTTCATAGGAACATTTTCAATACCTTTGACTGTAACATAGGATGTTGTCTGATTGCAAAATAAGGTCAGGTGAGATGAAAGAAATGGATCACCAGTTTTAATTTCAAAATCACAAGCAATATCATTCACTGAACCTTTCAAGAACACATTATAATTCTTCAGTTTTCCATTGATACGATTTTTACAATTTAGAGTAGACACATCATCATTGGATGGCTCATCACTATCGCTAAGCACACGATTCACTGTCTGTTCTTTATCTTTGTTCTTTGTCGCACTAGAGTTTGTTTTCTGATTGGAAGACTGATTCGAGCTGGAAGAACTTGAGCTGCTAGAATTCTGAGTGGTTGAATGGTGTTTAGATTGTCTGGGTTTGGTACATTGGTAATTATAACAAGTTGGCGTAAACTTTTGTTCAGAACCATCTGGTTTAGATTCAGAGTGAGAGTGAGAATTATTGCGACAGTAAGAATTAGAGGAGTGATGAGAGTTATGCCGATTATCATAAGAGTAGGACAATTTGTCTCTCGATGAATGTCTAAATGGTGACATATACTGATCAAACAACTGCATACGCTCTATTGGTGCTTTAGGAGAGTTGGAAAAAAATAAAAGCTCTGCCTTCTGGTGTTAGAGGGTAAATAAAAGCACTAATGAGCTAGATATGCTTTCAGAAATCTGAAGTATAATTCATCACTGTGTTTGTTATTCTCTAGACTGTGACGAAGGATAGTAAAAAGTTTATGGGAGGTTTGTTTCATCCAAACTTGGGCCTAGCTATATGAATTGTAAAGGTATCAATGCAGTCATTTATGCTGAACCCACCCAAGTCCAACAACAATTGTTTTAACCCTACACAGTCTCCCATACATTAGCAAAATAAGTGTCTGAATGCCCCCCTGACAGAAGGAATTCTAATGCTGTAACCCACTTAAATCTGTCCATTTCGTGCACACACATAAAGCTCTCAAACCTTGTGAATGCAGAAAACAAATCCTCTGGGTACTTCATCCTGGTGGTGGATCTAATGTCTTCGTCTGCTTTGTCTTCTCTGTGCCTCTTCCCAGTTCTTGACCGTGTGACTTGGCTTCGTTGCTTTGTCGATCACGATCTTTCTCTCGCGTTCGTTGAATTGTTCTAGCTGTGCCGTAACTCTACTTCTTTCTGTCGCAATTCCTGCTCGTATTTCCTGGCCTTTTTCTCTTCTTCATGTGCTGTTCTTGAATCGTTTCTTTTCGGCCTTGCTCTCTTTTCTCACGAGCTGGATTATCGCAGAAAGTTCAGACTTCAGTTGTCCTTCCGAGTAGTCTTCGCTGGAACTATTGGATTGATCCGTTCATATGCGATTAAAAAAACCCAGCACTTTTATATCACTTTTGAAACGAAAAGTGCCGACTAAAGCCACACCTCTCTCCGACCAACGGCCTTTCCAATCGTGTGCATGAGTTGGAAGAAGCTGCTGATTATACTAGCTTCTGTGCAACAAGTAGCAGTAAGTTACGAAGATGTGGCTTAGTATAGAGTGGCTATATTATTTATTTGGTCTAGGATTGTATGAAGAAGAAATAGTACAATATAGAGTATGCCAGAAGCACTGGATCAGTGAAGATTTTTCAAGATACCTTTGATGTCCTGGCAGAATTTTCAACAGGAATAGGTGAATGAAATGGTTAGGTGACTATTTAATAATGCATTTAAGTTGTTTTGTTTTGTTTGTTTGTTTGTTTGTTTTGCGCAAGAAGGGGCAGGGTGGTGTGATCCAGGGCTCCACTACAGTAGTTTGTATTACAGAGATTTATGGAATAGCCGGGTCATCAAACTATTTTCCCCTCAAAACAACAATATTCTGTCATCTTTTAAAGTATTTGCAACCATAACTATGGTACAAAATAGTTGAACCACGATGCAACTTTTGGAATTATTGCTAGATAGCCGCCCTCTCCCTAGGGCTTCCTCCTCAGAATCGGGTTGGTTATCAGTGATAATTCCTCAAACACATGGTTTATATCATGTATATAATAATTAAACCTTTGGTGTGGAGAATTATCGCTCCAGCCCAGAGAGGGTGTTTATCTAGTAATAATTCTGAATTGACGTGGTGTAACTATTTCATTCCATGCTTACCATTTCATGCTGTGTAAATGACCAAATAATAGCAGGTTTTACCTCCGTGCTTAGGAAATTCCACATTTTGATTCTAGTAGCTAACTAGCTAGCTAGAATTCTTACTTCTTGCTAGATCTTGTGAGTCTCTGACTCCTTTAATTAAGAATATAGCTATAAATTAGTTTCTCCACCCTCACAAGTTAAAAAATAGGGTTTCGTCTCACATTCCCAGCCTGGCCCGTACCTCATTCCTTCACACAGCTGTCCTTCACACAGCTTTCAGTCAATGGGGGGGGTGGGGGGGGGGGGGGAAGAGAGAGAGAGCTTTCCACGGCTATGCACACGCAGCAGCGTAGCGCACGCAATATTGCATTAAGTGAGGTTTGAAACGCCAGCCCACCTTTTTGGTGTTGCTAAGCAACCGGACCGACTGTACACTACGAATATCATTTGAAACCGCATTCACGAGTAATATGCCTGACTATGGCCATGGATCAGATTCTCTTGTGTTCAGGGATTCAGTGTTGCAGCACCCGGTTCAGGAATATTTATTGAATGTATCGAATATTTATTGAATGTATCGAAGATTCCTGGAACCTTGGATGGGAAGTAGTCTCGCGTAGCCAGACCCTTTACCCAATCAAATATTTGCTCTGTCAGCATACTGGGTGATTGTGGTCAAGTGTCCCTCCGCTGCGGTAGGATTTAATGGTGTGATATTTTAGCGACTTTTTTTACTGCCACCACTCGCGAGATTATGGACGTGAGCTGCGTTTTATGCTCGCATACATTACATCACTCTAGTTGACCACTCAACCCACGTGTTACCGCCCCTCTATTGTCTGTTCTATTGTTCTTCTCAGCCCAATTAGCGAGGGGAAGCTGCACAACGCGTACATGTACACGGTCAGTTAACTAGACCCTTTCCCCCGCGTAGCGTGATTGGGTAAAGGGTCTGGCTACGCGAGACTAGATGGGAAGATCGGGTGAAACTGGAATCTTTCCTGGCCCATGCGCGGAGACTGGTCGTCACCCCCCACCCCCCCCCCCAAAAAAAGTGCCACACCTCTCCGACCTAGTCCTTTCCACCCATGCAGCGAGCTCCATTTTGCTTTCTAGGAAGCAAGCCTTACAGAGCGTGGGTCTTGAACAGGTTAGGGAAAGCATTTATTGTTCCTCAGACTTCCCATTTCAATACTCTATTCAGAGCTGGGGTGACTGGTGTTTCAGTGAAGCATAGGCATGTCAGCATGTGTTGGAAGAAGCTGCTGTGAAGGAGAAATAGTAGAAGATAAAGCATACCAGAAACACTGAATCAGTGAAGACTTTTCAAGATACCTTTGACATCCTTGCAGAATTTTCAACAGGAATAGGCAAAATGGTTAGATGAATTAATATTTAATAATGCAATCTAAGGTCTGTGGTGTAAAATAGTTAAACCACAGCAACTTTCGGAATTAACCACCCTCCCCCTAGGGCTTCCTCCTCAGGGTCGGGTTGTTTATCAGTGATAATTCCTCAAACACATGGTTAAACTATTACATAATAAGTAAATAATAGTTAAACCATTTGTTTGAAAAATTATCGCTCCAAGGGCATTTATCCCGAATTGTCATGGTTTAACTATTTTATACCATGGTTATACCATTTCATACTGTGATAACGACCAAATATTAATAGCAGGTTTTGCCGGGAAAATTTGGTCCAACATTAACAATTACTAGCAAGTACCCCACCACACAGTGGCGCTTGATGTATTTGCAAAGTAAATGCAGGTAGCATAAATTATTTTTATTCATCATCATCCTCTACCACTTGGTTAAGGTTGCATCAGTTTCTCTCTCCTGCTCTCCTTTTTTCATGAACTATCTCAGCTTTTCTTATCCCCCTCCTTTCCTTTCTTCAGTTAGTCATGGAGTCCCTTCTCCTTAGTCTCTCTCTCCGGTTTCTGAGTCTCTCTGTCCTTCTATCATGATTGTGGATTTTGTTTTGCGAAACTTTTTCTTCTTTACCAAACTGTTTAAGCTCATGAATGATTCATAATGAAGGAAGAATTGTGCGTGCTAGAATGATGGTGAAATGATAACTAGTGGAATGTTCAGCTTTGGCTTTAGCATAGCCAATGCTTTCTGTAAATATAATTGTGTTGTGTTGAAGACCGGTCGCTATTGAAACAATACAAATTTGAGGTGTGTATGGAAAACTTAACACACACACACACACACACACAGACTCACACATATGCACACCGCAAGGTTGTGTTTCAATAAGCAGCTGCCAGGACTAAGCTGTTCATATTATTATTATTACTAGTGGTGTGTTTCAACAATAGTAAGTGAGATAACTCAGTTATATTTTAGGATTTAGTACTATTACATTCTCAAAAATTTATTTAACTTTTCTGACTAGAATATCAATGGTGAATGTCCAGAAAGCCTTAAAGACTATTGAATCTGAAGTCTTATGTTAGTTTTGTTAAAGTAGAGGAAGTAGTGTAGCCTGTGCAAGTTTTCAATAATGCTATGTATGTAAAATTTGTGTATGTGCAAACTCTCGCATGTACAAAAAATGGGTGAGCGCCCACTCGACAATTATTGTAAGTGAATGGTTAAGCACTTACCGTTAGACATGGTAGACTGTGGTATTATTATTACTATTATTGTTATTGTTATTATCATCATCATTATCTATATAATAATATGCTTGACAATGACAGTAGTGTGTGTATTCATGAATAATTCATTAGCTGGGCCAGGATGGTAAAATGGTGCCACTAATTGAATGGCTAACGTATCATTCAGTAGAGGCAAGTAAGGAAACAACATGTGTACCTAAGAGAAAGTGAGGATTGAACAGGGAAGGCAAAGTCCACAATCATGGATTGAAGTACAGAGACACTGAGAACCAGGAAGAGGTACAGATAAAGGAGCAGAAGGGAATCCATTAACTCAAGAAGAACTAGGGAAGGGTTCAGGAAGAAAGAGAGCAAGAGAGGACAAATGATGTAACTAAACTAAGTGGTAGAGAATTGAGAGATAAAGTACATGTATGCTACAGCGCTCCTAGTTTGTGAAACATGTTACATCAAGCGCACTGTGTGGCAGAGTACTTGCTACTTATTATTATGCGATATTATTTATTATCATTATTGCTATTGTTATTGTCATTTTTACTATTATTATTGTTTTTGTAGCTATGATATTGTTATTAGTATGAATAATAGCACAGGTAAACGTGATATTCGGGATTAATGGCACGAGTAGTGCTATTTCAATAGCTTTACGAGTGCTATTGATCCCTAATAGCACAGGTTACCCGTGCTATCACTCGCTAATAGTAGGCCAGCTTTTTAAAAAGTCATTTGCAATTGTAGCTGCACTGTATCGTTCACTCACTATCTCCTTATTTCAGGATTAGCTTCCTCTGGAACTTCGTTTTCAACATATGGGTCCTCCTAATCTGTTTAAACATTCTGTCTAATATGGGTAGAGCTTCTGTGGTAAAGAATGACATTGTTTCCAGCTAGAAACTACTCGAACTGTACGTTTCCAAGGCTAACATTGCACGCGTGTGCACTTACCCGTACTATTTCACTTAGCTACCGTGGTATTTCACTTAGTTTCCACTTAGTTACCGAGGTATTTCAATTATTTACGCACTATTTCTCTTTACCTGTGCAATTTCAATTGAAAAGCGATTTTTCCTATACATTTTTGAATGGAAAACTTACGTGCCGTATTATTATTATTATTATTATTATTATTATTAATAGGAAATTTTTCTCTTTTTTAGCAGCCAATCTTTTAATTATAACTTACCCCGACGTTTCGACTTCTTGCCGAAGTCCTCTTCAGGGGTCAACTGAGGTCGAACTCTCCGCGGTGATATAATAACACAAAATAAACAGCAAGATTCTGGAGGGCACGCTTATTTGGCTGTTAAAAAGAGAAAATTTCCTATTATTATAATTATTTCAGCCGAGAATGACTGAATCATTATTATTATTGTGATTAGTTGGGGGAACCTGGTATTAGATTCTTATTAACTGGTTTTGATATGCTGCTCTCATCTCCTTCACCACACTCACTATTAAAGCACTGGCAGAGTTCGGTCAAATACATTGCAATTGCAATTAAATACATTTTTTGCAGTAATTTCAATGTAATTGTATTTGAGTGAATCTGAGCTCTATGTATTTGCAATGTATTGAAATACTAGCAAAATTTAGAATTGCAAAGTTTGAAATACATGCATTGCTAATATAAAACAGAAATGAAAAGAGGCGAGAGAAAATATGGGCAAGTCCCTCAAAAATTTCTGGGGAAAAGGAAAGTGAAAATACCATTTGGATATTTCATTGGTGATCATTGTGTGTGTGCATGCATATGTGCATGTACATGTGTGTGTGCATGCATGTGTGTGTATATGTGTGTGTGCATGCATGTGTATGTACATGTACGTGTATGTGTGTATGTGTTTGTGCCAGCAGATAACGTATGTGACATACACATAACACTGTCGTATTTTCAAAGTGTTTGCAATGCTAATTAAATACAATTCTAAAATAAAATATTTGCATTCGCAATTAAATGCTTTGGAGTATTTTATCCCAACTCTGGTGTGTTGTTGAAAGTGTAAATTCTAATAGACAGCAAATAAGGTCAGGCCAGTGCAAATTTTGAAGTGACTTTCATTATATGTAAGTGTGGCACACACTCTCCACCCACACTCCCCCTCCCTCCTTAATATAGTTCCCAACTTTCCAATGACAGACCACACCCACTAACATACCTACGAATGAAATAATTGGGCTGGAGAGTAAAAATGAAAGAATTCTATAAACCAAGATGGATCCAGGAATTGCCTTTTTTTTTTTTTTTTTTTTTTTGTTGTTGTTTTTTGGGTGGGGGGGGGGGGGGGGGGGGGGGATTGATTTATGACTTTTGTACTCACATGACACACATAATAGAGAAAGAAAGTTCCAAACTTTTCAATGAATGGCCAATTCTAAAGAACTGGACAGGAAATGCTATTACGACCATTTCCAATTTTGATAATCTCTTTTTCCTGGTTGCCATAAGTATTGAATTCACTTTAGTTTTTTAACCCTATGTGCCCAGAACGAGTGGATTCTACGGAAGTGAATAATTGAGTTGCTTTGCTATCCAGCTGGTAGGAGGGCACCCTTGTTTTCCTTGCAACTGTGACTCTGCAAAACTTGAGATAAGGTCAGATAAAACTTCATAAGGCTTTCTTTCTGGAAAATAAAATAATATTGGGCCCCCAAACCCCTCTCCCTATTTTGAGCAATTAAGCTTTATACTAAGGTAAGGGATAGCCATGGATAATTTATAGCAAAGCTGGACCATATTGAATAACTAAGCTACAGCAATAGTATCAGGAGTAATAATGAGCCTTATTACTTTAAGTTTCTATGGTAGCATGTTTTTTGTTGTTGTTGTTTTAATGCTCGTCAAGCGCTGCCAACTTAATTGTTCAAAAGACCTTGGAAATCAGTGAGCTTGAACTATAATTATGATTGTTTTGAAAGCAATCTAGCAGAACTGAATTCTGACCATATAAACTTAACAGAACGGTACTAAGCACAGTTGGGTTAGAATGGCAACAATATGGTTACATCTGGCCGGTTACCACACTTTAAACATCACTCTATAAAAAAGACACTTTGAACCAAAATCTTAATATATATACAACAGCAATATTGGTATAGCTTAATCAAGTTATTTGACTAATAAAAGCAAAGAGCACTGCCAAAAAAATAATCATAAAATGAAGTTCTAGAAGTACCTAAACAGAATACCACAGAAATTAGAAGCACCAAAAGTGCGAACCCTCAGCGCTGCTATTAAATACTACCTAGCAATTACAATATAATCTCCTTCCAAAAGAACAAGCAAACAGTTAGTTATTTTAATGAGGCATCAATATACCTCGAGCAATGAAAATGGTAAATGGAAACACTGTCTTCATAAGAGAAGAAGCTAACTAGCCAGAAACTCTCACCGGTATACATTTTCAACACAAAACTTCACTTCTTTCAATTCCTTTAACTTGTCTGAGCATAAAGCAAACTACACCGCTGGCTGCAAGAAAATAATTACTCACATGATTATGGCGTGACACTAGGGGGTGTTACCCATAAAAGCTGGTACCTACACAGAGCTGAAAGCTTCGCGTTTTCTCAAATTAGCCCAATGTTTAAAAAAAGTAACACAATAAAAGGACTTAAATCTTCGACCTGAGTAAGTTCATACCTAAATCAAAGGTTAATTGTCAGTAATCTACCAAATCAGAGTGTGACACGACAGACAGACAAACAGACAGACAGGATGACTACTATAACCCTCTTGCGCATGTATGCTGAGGGTTAATAAACTAGTCCAGTGTAATTAACAGCCACAACTAGAGCTAAGAACAGACCAGCAGAATTTCTCAAGTTAACATGCACACTTACTAATACACCACAAACTGCATATTACATTATTACTTGGAATACAATGGGAGGAGATTGTATGGTGAATTATGGAGACCCAAATGTCTTTCAACGAGGTCGTGTATAAAAGGGCATAGCCGGGTACACGTTTTGAGATAAGTACTGCTAGATACTATCCTGAGAGGTCATCTTCAATCAAGAAGTACTTTAACATTGACTCGTGGCATTGATAGGAGCTCAACTTGATCACTTATTATATCTCTCACAAAAATAATTATACATAGCTGCTTGTAAGTTGGGGCAATCGTTTAGACATGGTATGGATCAAATTGAATGAATAGTGAGCTTCCCTGGAGGGTTATTTTTGCAAGGCTACTTTCTTAATCTGAATAGGAGCTAGGTCAAAGGCCATGCCAAGAATTCTTTTTATAACGAAACATCTGGAAGGATTTAAGAATGTAGTTGAATTATAAACGCACCTCTACATTTAAAAACAGTCAAAAGCCCACTGCCTCAGATATCAAGTCATAAAAATATATAATTAATCATACCTATCCAATACCTACTCACGTTATACAGGGAACCTCATTATTACGTCATGTTAAATAAGCTTAAAACTAGTACAATACTATGGAAGGGATTGCATTCAAGTTAAGATAGGCATAAAATTCTATCACTCACAGCTTGGCCACGGATGAGTAAACAAACATGAAATATTTAGAAGACAATCAAAACTTCACTTGAAGATTGTTCTAACTATATTAGAAGACTACAATGAACACAAGCAAGCTTGTGTTTAATGAACCAACAATACCACTTTTCAAAATCAAGTCAATACCAAGTCTCAAACAGAACACTTCCACCAAACCTCCCAAAGCTAGGGAAAGTGTTCAGCTTGTTTTATCCTTCACTACTATCTCCACAACCCAACTTCGTGAACTGTTCTAGTTCAATGAATAAAGAAATGAGAGAAGTTTGCAGATAAACTACTTACATTTCACCCTTAAAAATAAGCACAAACTCACCTAATTCCTTCCTAAGTGTACTGCAGCGACAACTTTCAAGACGATTAAACAACGCAAGGGAAGCCGGAATCAAGACGAGGCACCCACCATTTTATCTTCCACGAGAGAATTTGCCGCTCGAAAAAAATAGTACGAATATTCAATTAATATAGTGGAGGGAGCCGGAGGTCAGGTATGCGCGCCAAAATAATTGAACTTTAAACTGTGTTAACAAATGGTACGGCGTCGTTGCTTTACTAACTTTCATGACAGAAGAAGTTCTGGAAGACATCTCTGTAGCTCAATTAATAATGACCTCTGCAGCAGGTAAGTCTCATAACAGACAGTAGATATGTATTTCTTATAAGTTGATTTTTGTATGCTATTTAAGGCAAGTTATAGCAGATTAGTTAATGTCAGAGCAGAATTTATGAAAATGCACTTTTTATCACGCCTTTCAATTTCTGCTAGGGCTAATTTCTAGGTGTCTGTAATAGTAGAGAGGTGTGAACAATGTTTTTTTTAGCAGTTTCTGTGTAACTCAGCTATTCACCTTGTAATTATATTTTATCACTGTGTGTGTGTTATACAGAACATTTGACGTTACCAGAGTCAATGATCTTATACCATCTTCCCCACGGTTAGTTAAAAACTCGGTACTTGTGAAGTATCTCAACCAGAGTTAATTATTATTTTCGGGGTTAAGTGATTTTCAATGCTCTCCACCCCATATACCTGTGTATGAAATGTGCCTGTGACATTTCTCCCTATACACTCAATTTCAAGTCTTTTATTGTGAGGGTTCACCGTGTAGTT
>WLWI01003968.1_pt1 | contig 12598 bp, 11 predicted proteins | sample 6701501 | NCBI WGS metagenome assembly WLWI01 (sample SAMN12718690, study PRJNA515312) | sponge metagenome | isolation source: marine sponge | host: Mycale hentscheli | place: New Zealand: South Island, Marlborough, Capsize Point | collected 2014-11-01
GCGGTTAGCTGGCCCTCTGAAGCAGAATAGTTCTTCTTCTGCAGAGTACGACTTAAATTGTCAGTATTTCTGAGCAGATTTTCACCAAGTACGAGCCCAAAGAAGAAGTCAAATAATTGCATCTGAGAAGCTACTCCCCTAATTCGAGCAATAACTTCGCTATCATGCACTAAAGATACTGCCTCATCCCACAATTCTTGCAAGACTGAATAGTTACGTACAATACTGTCCATTGATTCAGCTCGCACCGTCCAACGAGTAGGACATAAAACCCGAATACCTGGATTTCCAGGTGACATTTCATTCTTCAATTTATTGAAGAGATTATCTCTGCGAGGAGAAAACTTTACTAATTTGGTGATTTCATTAGTAATATCTAAGGCCCTTTTCATAGTGGTTGAGTTTTTTTGATGGTGTCAGAAACTGCCAGATTAAGGCTATGACTGTAGCAATGAATATAACATGCTTTAGGCTGTTCTTGTATGATCACACTAGAAACTCCTCATCGCCACCCACTCGTGTTACTCGCTCCATTGTAACATTGACCTCTAATTTTCGTCATTGATATGTTGAGGCGCTGTAGGCAATCCAATATAGCTGCAACTAGTGAAGTAGCTTCAATGCTTGCTACTTCATAAAGCCCAATGAATTCTTCATGTACATGAAGGTTGTCATCCACCCATCGCAGCACAATAACCACCTCAAAAAAATACAATTAAATGTAATTAAAGTTTATTTTGACTCACACTTTTTACTTGTTCCTTATTAGAAATCTCTGCACATTCGTCCATCATAAGTGTAATAAATTCAGTTTTCTGAAGGTTTGCTGCAATTATCCTCAAAATATTCATTGCTATAATTTTCAGGATCTCATTTTGACAATCGTGACTCAGATAGCGCTCACTTTTCTTTTCTAACCACTTCTTGCACTATAAGAAGTCAAAAATATATCTCTATATTTCCTGGCAAATTTTTAGCTGTAATAATTGACTCAACCAACTTACTTTTGGGTCATCTTGGCTAAGTAGCTGCATAAGCTGCATTAAGTTTCCTTCATTGACATCATGTCCTCGTATTGCATTGCCCTGTCTAGCAAGACTAGTCACAATCTTCTGTAGGCAATGACAATTATTAGCTTTCTTAATAGCCAAATTTTTGCACAGCATTTCACCCACATTAGAACAAGTTGCAGGTGATGTGTACAAACTTTCAATGGCTGTCTTATGGCATGTGCTTTTTTCATGCTGCCTAAATGATATAGTAGCATTCTTCCAATAGTTAAAACCTCAAGATATCTAAATAAAAAAGTTAAAATAACAACAATATATACTTACTAGAATTTTCACTTACAAAGGCAGCATCAGAAGATCCTGTTTCAACGCTCATCAAATTTAGCTTAATAGCTTGACAACAAAAATGGCACAAAACACAGTCAGATCCTTCATTATAATGAAGCCAGGACCAAGTATTAAACCATTCTTCTTTAAACGACCATTTTGTAGCTCCAAAATTCCTTTTCGGAAAAGAGAATCCCTTTGGCTGATGAGGAGACTTGGAAGATCAATAGTATCCTTTACAGTGGAGCTGTGAGAAGCCATAGAATAAACTAGTTTTATTTAACCTCGCCAAACCAGCAACTAACTGCGAGTAAAACGAGAGCAAGAGTGTGGTGATGATCTTTACCTTACAAAGTAAATAATTGACTATGAAAGTGGTCGACCCATTGCCCGAGCTGCCCGACCGCCGCCGCTGCCTATGAATATGTGGATCTAGATCACATAGAGTTAGTACCACATCAAGACCTGACTCTTTCCAACTACTATTTCCCTCGAGGGAGACCTCCACAATCATCTAGGTTTGACCCATGTTTGATGCTTCAGCTTACTGAAGTCTCCCTGAATGACCACTTGCACACAGGACCGAACCTTTACCCTTTACTAACCAACATTCTCGTCAGGTTCTGAAGTCACCTTATTGAAATATGTGCAGATATTATATTTAAATAATGTTTTGTGAATTGTCTAATCAGAATACAAATCTAACAAAGTGATAGACTTTCTGAGTTTGATCACTGCCATTCTTGGCCACTCTACATCTTCAGAGGAAGAGTAGAGGACGTTACCAACTTGTGATCGTACGGCCTAAAATTAACTAGCTTTTTCTGAAAAAAAAGTCGAAACAAAAAATTCTGGCACACTAAAGGGACTTAAAATGTCCAGTGCAAGATTTTGATGCTTGAGGCCACACGAGATCCACTTTATGTTGTGTGACAGAATGACTGACTGACTGACTGACTGCCTGACTGACTGACTGAGTACTGTAACCCTCTCATGTGGGTTCCATGGAACCCGGGCTGGATTTACCACAGAGTTGTGGCATGATCAAACTGTCTCCTTGATGTTGCAACAAGCCATTAGTAGCTAACCATGTCACCCTTTCTCGATCAATCATCACTAATTAACACTTTGTCATGGTCCATTGATTCATACTGTAGGCTCTTTATTTATGTCCATGTATGTATGTGTGAAAATATTCAGTCTCTGCACTATAACAATGAAGCTAAGAATGTTAAGGCTGTTGCTATAATGCAACAACAGTAGTTACACCAACTAGTACCCTTCAGGTGTTAATTATGATATATATATATATAATATAATAACGTATTTGGGAATGGTGCATAGACTCATATGTGTATATATATATATATTCTCTTTTCATCAGCTCCAGGTAAAACGATGTACAATTCAGAAGAAGTTAATAGGAGGACTATACAACAGTTCTTCAGTGGTGTTCCTGAGTCTGCCCTAACTATGCTTAGTGAAGAAGTATCTGATAGAAATCTTAGAAGAGTTGCATACAAGTTAATACATTGGGAGGAGAAATGCCATCTCTTCAAATTAGAGTGCCAACCTGAAGTCGAAGATATTCGTGTTGTTCACATGGACAAGCCATTTATGCAGAGGTAACTCTTTACCCAATCATATCATTGTCTTAGTAAATTGTCTGTTGGGACCACTCATCAGTGCTTGCTCATACTATAGTCAATATTTGAATTAGTGTTGTTTTAGTAACTAAAACTAAAATCTTTGGGTATTTTACTTATGGTAAGAATAACTAAAACTAAGCTGTAGAGAACATGAAACAACTAAAACTAAGTATTTTAGAAGACAATAAATTCAATAATAACTAAAACTACCAGTAGAGTGGATGACAAAAACTAAAACTAAGAAAATTTTTATTGTAAACAATTCACCTTGAATTAGGTCATTATTAAATGAAGGTATAAACTACAATCAAATAATTATTCTCTAAACTATATAAAATATATCACACTTTATTTATAATACCTAAAATTTCATAGAAATATGCTATTTTTGGGGAAACTATCAGTACTACTTTCTTTAAGGAGTCTCATTATTGAAGAATTTGAGAGACAACGTAAATTAACCAAAACTAAGTCAATTGATAGTATAAGTAACTAAATCTTCTACATGATATTGAAGAAAAACTAAAACTAACTAAAATCTTCTGTGAGAATTTGGGAAAAAAACTCAAACTAAGCATTCAATGAATAACTAAAACTAAGAAAGTCTGGAATCTCTAAACCAAAACAACACTGTAGTAATCCATGATAATGATGTTGTTGTTTGTTTTATTGTGTTATAGGATTGAGGCCCTGTCAAGATGGAGACAGAGGACTCCTACACCTACATATGAGAATCTCCTCAACATCTGTTTGAAGGGAGAGTTTACAGATTCTGCTGCAGTGTTGGTGGAAATTGTGAATGAATCCAGTGAAATTGAAATAGTTAATGAATCTAGTGAAACTGAAGTAGTGAATGAATCTAGTGAAACTGAAGTAGTAAATGAATCTAGTGAAACAGAAGTAGTAAATGAATCTAGTGAAACAGAAGTAGTAAATGAATCTAGTGAAACTGAAGTAGTAAATGAATCTAGTGAAACAGAAGTAGTGAATGAATCTAGTGAAACTGAAATAGTGAATGTAGAATAAACAGCTCCTGCTACTAGAACTTATGTAAAACTCAATCTTCATTGTTGGATCAATATTTCAGCATCAGCTACATCTTTATATTAGTTATATAAACCCTTTTACATTTAATAAACTCATTTTTGTCTGTTAAATACTTTTTATATTCTTAACAACAGTCAAATATTTTGTGAGACCACCCTCTCCCTATCAATGACAATAGAATGACTTTTGAGTGACATTAGCTATCATACACACATCTTGTACTTGTTAATTTTGTCTATAAAATTATATATTTTGTGTCAATGGTATTTTGTTACTAATTATTTTCATTATGTGATTATGAACGAAACAGTAATTTCAGCAAAAGGGATGCCATGACAAAATGCAAGACATGGAGACTTCGTGAGAACTGAAGTATTAGCCTGGAATTTCCATTCTGGGCAAAAATAGTCCCTAGGCATTATCATTAAGAAGAATAGACCAATGACAAGTCTCAGTAGCTGGTGAGATTTGGAATTGGCATGTGGATTAGCCTCTGTTCTGCAGCTTCGACCCGCAGGTAGGAGCGGAATGGGAGTAGGCAGAACAGTGTCTCAGCTCTGATCACCTTTTTTCCCCTCCAAAGTCGCTGCCACCTGAGAAAACCCACACACTCTCAAGTCCGGTTAAACTTTATTGAACACGTGGGAAATCTGAACGGAGGGGGAGTCAATCTGATCACAAATGCATGAGGTAAAGGGTTTACTTGTAAAACATGTAAACCACCCTCCTGGGCACAATAAACAGTAAGCGTAACCTCCAGAAATCGTACTGTTTACATTGTGTTATTTTATCACCACGGAGAGTTCGATTAAAAAGAGAAAATTTTGCTATTATCATGCAAATGAATTAGGCAAGATGTACACTGCTGTGAACACATTGCTCAACGTGTAGATAGGATTAGAAACAGAGTTACATAATAGTGAGGTAAAGTGTATGCATTGATAGGTTCAGGACAGCCTCTAACCCTGACTAGCTATAATGCATCATCAATATTTTGTAGCTATGAGGATGTTGCTTGCAGATTAGACACTGAGCACCATTTGGTCTACCCTTTACCCGCCCACATCAAGATGCAGCCAAGCTCAAGATGTGGACCACCACTCTAATCAACACATTCTCCTCATTCAATGAGTCACCAGGTATACTACTAATTAATATTTCAGCTACTAAAAAAGAAGGTGTGACTACTTGCAGTCTACATGATGTCATCATAATAAATACTTTTATTTTTTCCTAGTAATTGGAAACATAAATACATGCCACTTTATTATTTTTTCAACAACAATTTTTGAAAATAAGATTTTCACGGATGATACAGCCTCTAGCTATAGAACAGATAAAAACAAATAGAGCAGCTAACTATAACCGCTAGCTTCATGGATTCTCTAGTATCTTTGGCAAGAGTTCACAGCACAAGCCAAGGGAGGGTTAAGCCCCAGAGATAGTAGGTAGCTAAGTGAGGGACAAATCTAAATTCATTTGTTGAATATCAATCATTCACAAATAGTACAAATTATATCCAAACATAATTGTACCTGCCTCTTCGTAAAAAAGGTTGTGCTGGAGATACTCCCTTCGTAGCATGAGATGTAATATTTCAATATCGCATCAAAAATCTCGTTAATTTCTGACTCGGTGTCCCCATATCATTCTTCCCCACCTGTGTAAAGCAGCTTAAGTGTTTGGACAAATCATTGAGCATCATCATTAGTTAATGGGTGATACAGAGCTATGTTCTGTAGCATTTGATGCAATTTCCTGACCTAAATTCACTAAAGACTACATGTATGCAAGTTGATACATTTCTCCTTTTACCTAGTCAAAACTTACGAAATTAGCTAAAATATTTTTTTGTATTAAGTTATGAGTGAACAGCACAAGTTAGCATGCAATTGTCCTGTGAACTGTATAATCTCTTATTGGTACATTCATCCTTATAATTTTTCCAAAACTTGGTTGGGAGGGGGGGGAGTTGCATCATACACACCATGTAAAAGACTTTGGAGTGGGTGGCTATTTCCTTACTTTTGAAAATGAGGGGGTGATTGCCCCCTATGTTTCCATCACTGATAGTAGCTGATTATGTTTGCCAAGGGCAGTAAATTGAAATTGGGAAGTCAAGAGTTCAGAATACAAAGCAGTGTGTGATTACTAATAATCAAAGCAACCTTTTAGTCCAAACTTTTCATTCAATTTCAAGTGATTACTAACTAATCCATTTATTGTTCCATAGTAATCAGGTTTGCAAATACATGGACTCGAATGTGCATTGAAGCCAGTAGAAATACATATAGAAGCCAGCGTTCTACAATTAAGCTAAATTATTGTTTTCACCTCACCCAAAAAAGACTATTACCATTTCTCTTCAGTCTAAAAGGGCACCCTAGAATTGTTATAAGTCACCAAATATACCACATTTGTAGTTTATATAAATGTAGAATGTGTTGATAAAGGTATGATTTAAAAAAAAAAAACTCTGAGTAATTTACAAAGGACGCACTGTAATAAAAGAACACTTGTAAACAGTTTTAGGTGGCAAGAAGGACATTTTTGAATTCTATATTTCATGTGTCTAGTAGCTAGCTGAGCTGATTCCAACCTACTCAATGTTGCCAAGTGTCTGACTCAAAACAATGAAGATCTTACAAACTATAATAGGAGAGTGGCTGACAGCTGGAACAACTGGTATGACCTGTTCATGTTTGAACACACAAACTATCGGATGAGATGAGGTTAGACATAATAGTCAGTGTGTCTCATTCATATCACACACACACATACACACAAACTTGTATTTTCTTATGCCGTAACAGTACCCTTCATGTTCAGATATCAATGGCAAGTTCAGCCCGTTCATATCACAAGCCTGGCAACATTAAACATAACATATTTCAATAGTGTAAATTGAGCAGTTTTACAAGTTATACATTACATAAAGTTGAAAGATCAACAAATGAAAACAGGAATGCCAAATACGACATCGTGTGTTTTATTTAGCTCCTCGAATATTCCACTGCAGATATATTGCTTCCCAATCTCAACTATTAGATAAAATGGTCCAATAATTAAGGTATAGTCATTCTAGTTGAAACGTGACACCACCGAGATTTCTCGTGTTTACTGATTTTCAGACTAGAGCCTCCCAGGGCTGTGTTTTGCCAACAGATATCCTGTATTGCTGCTGGAACACATCTTGAGGAGTATAAGGTAACATTGTCATAGACATAGACCAGTACTTAAGGAAACACAAAAGATTAACAGTTGGTCACTACCTCCTAGTGTAGGCTAATGAGTAGGTGAAGTGGAACAGTGCGAAGTTACTTTAGATATAACTAAACATGAAGTTTTCTGCAGTATTAGAGAAGTTGAAAACTAACAAATGGCTAAGTTTTGAAGTTTCCATCCTCAGCATTATTCTTGTGGTCATTTGGGTACTTCTTTCTCTTCCAATAGTCTTCTTTTATCTTCCAAGAGTAAGTCATGAAAGAGAGCAAAAGCATTATCATTAATACGGGCAGATTCCTTAATACAGTGCTATTTATTATTGTGGCTAGGGTGGGAGGAATACACTTTCAAATACCTCCAACAACACACAAACTGGAGGATGCAGCTCTGCTGTCATCTACACAGGATCAGTTTGCAGGGAACACTTGCTCTCTCTTGGTTCTTCTGCAGAATGTGATGTCTCTACTGATCTTAAGGTCGTTCGTGATGCAGCTCCAGCTGCAATGGAAATTCTAGGGCTGCTTGCATCAGCTAGTCCAGCATGTGCTGCTGCAGCGAGACCTTTCCTCTGCCAGTTCACCTTTGTAGGTGTGTGTGATGAAGAAGGGAATCTCTACCAACCTACATTTCAGGAATGCAATGAACTAGAAAATGGAGTTTGCAAAAGAGACTTTGATTTGGCCAAAAACTTTGGCTTTGATCTTCCAGACTGTTCAACTCTTCCAATTCTTCGTCCCAACAGGAACTGCAGTGCATCTGATGGAAGCGGACAAGCCAGTTCAAGTGAGTATCTACTAATGTATTACAATTGTATTAGCTAGCTATGCCCTCCAGGTATACTAATCACAGTTTGAAATTAGAATTATGAATATTATGTTGTGTCTTTGTGATGCTTATTAAAGTTTATAGTTAGAAATTTTGGTATTATAATGGGAGAGTATTATGAGATTGTGACCGTATTTCACAGTGTAGCAAAAGCTCAATCCTGTCAGTGTTGTATTTATAAAGGTTATGTAACAACATTTCATTAGCTCTACCAGCTGGTTCTTCTCTAATGACCACTCCCACACCGTCCTGTAATCTCACTTGCCGTGAAAACTTTTTCTGCGATCAAGAGACCATGACCTGCGCCCCAAACTGCCCCAACTGGAACCATTTCTCTCCCCAGGCTACTCTGGCAATGGACACTCTAGTGGGTCTCTCAGCGGCCTTGGGTGCTGTGGCTGGTATTGGAGTCATAGTGGTCAGCATTATTAGGAGAAAGCAAGTGTGAGTGGTGGTAGCTAGGGACAACTTTACCTTACAATGCTAGGCCATTAGATGAAACTGAATGCTAATTAATATTGATTGTTGTAGTAAATAAGCACGAACAATGAAAGCTATAGCAGTAATACAAGTAAAGTACTCACATTCAATAAGGAACCTGCTGACAAAGAAATAATGTACGAACAGAAGATTCTTGTCTTTTGAACTTTAAGGGAAGTCTCTCAGAACTCCGCACACAGAGTTTCAGCAACACAAACAGACACCTTACCAAAGTGCTAATACAGTCCCTTCTTGAGGCACTAACAAAGCACCGTTCGAATCTGAACGGAAATACACTATTGACACACTCAATCATTTGATGTTAACAACATTCAATACTTCTAGCTATAAATTTATTATTAGTATATGTTTGTCTTGCAGATACACTTTCCCATCTATCTTAGTGATATATGAGACAGTCAGCTTCCTTGTGTTAAGTAAGACTCAAAATTTCATCAATGGGTGTGGTTTTTATCCTTGCTGTTGTGCAATTCTTGTACAGTTTTCTTCCAACTTGTTACCTTTATGGATCGAACTCTGTACTGCAGTTCACCAAACCTTAGCAAGAGCTTAACAACAGCCACACCGTTCTGCATAATAACAGGCAAGTTGTATATACTACTAATGAAGGTGTCCTTGCAAATTATGTATATAATATAATGAAGGTGGTCAGTCAATAAAAAATGCAAATTGTCAACAACAAAAAAATTACAAATAGCTGGCAAATAAAATAAGTTCAAGTATTTGAGAAACAGACTTCAAGAAAAAATAATCGCATTCCCTAAGAAATCAATGTTGATTAAGTCTATCTAGTTGTGCATGGCATGAAGTAAAAGTAATTAGTAGTGAGGAATGCAGAAATGTCATCCAGTCACACATAACATGCAATCAATGATTTGTGTCTGTAACTATACCTGATTGCCATGGAGATGCTAACATGTAACTACACAAAATAGAACAGTGCAAAATGTAGATACCTAGGAGTTGATAGTTGAGATAAATGGTGATGTATCAGATATTTAGTGGTGAAAGTGGAGCCACTAGCCAAAGCGAGAGCATTATTGTAGTTCATGCTTTCCATTTCTTTATTATTATTATTATTATTATTATTATTATTATTACTATAATAATAATAATAATTATTATTATTATAGTAAAATGTTCTCTTCGTAACAGCTAATAATTGTTAAATATAACTTAACCCAATGTTTCGACTTCTTGCTGAAGTCCTCTGTACAACTATAAGTTGACCCCTGAAGAGGACTTCGGCAAGAAGTTGAAACGTCGGGTTAAGTTATATTTAACAATATTGGCTGTTAAAAAGAGAAAACTTTGCTATTATTATAATTATTTCAGCCGAGAATGACTGAATTATTATTATTATTATTATTATTATTATTTCAAGGTATTTCACAAATCAAGCTCTTTTACAAGGTCTGATATTGGAATGAATCCTTACAAGCCTATTTGTTTTAGTTTTACAAGTTGTGTCAGTGAAAGATTATCTAAAGATGAACACATCTAAAGTCAGGAGTTGCGGATCCTCAGAAGCCAGGATAAGAGGCCTCAAGATATTATTTGATATTATTTGATATCTTGCATCAGTCGATAGCACCACGCCTATATACATAGGAGCCAGTGAAGTGCCACGCCTATTGTACATAGGAGCCAGTGAAGTGCCACGCCTATTGTACATAGGAGCCAGTGAAGTGCCCGCACACACAATCTATTTATGACATTTGATTCCACATTATTACCCTCAAGCCCTTCAAATGTCCAGCTTTATGAATTTTTTTGCTGTGCGTGTGGCTCATATTTGTTCAAGGGTTTCCAATTGCCTCACTGCATGCATGTGTGAGTATTTGTGTGTGTGTGTGTGTGTGTGTTTGTGTGTGTGTGTGTGTTTGTGTGTGTGTGTGTGTGTGTTTGTGCTTACTTACATAATTCAGTCTACACTGTACAACTATAAGTGGTTTCAAAGTAAAGCTGAAGATAAAGTTGCACAACAATGTCCTTTGTGATATCTAGCCATAGATGGAACAATATAATATCCACCTATGATTAAACAAAGACTAATACCATTTAATATCTTTGTATGATGCAATATACAGGTATGGTAACCAGCTATGTTCCTTTGCAAGTCAACTTCTTCTGGGTGTCCCACATGATTGTGCTATTTTGGACTGTTCTCTTCCCACTAAAAGCCAACACCACAGAAACAAAGAAGCGGTTCAGGATAGTCCATGCCTTCATCATCATAGTGGGGCTGGTCGCACCCAGCGCACCTGTAATAGGAATCATTGTAGATGATGTCATTGCCAACAGGCAGCTGGGAAAGCTTGGCTTTGGCATCGCCTCTTTCCCTCCCATTCTCTGTGTTGGCCTGAACACCTTCATCGTCTTCCATCTGGTGATACTTCCAAGCATAATTCTCATGATGATAGGCACCAGCTGTCTGGTGTTAATGATATTCACGATCCATAGGGTAAGACCCATTAGGATTTAGAGACTATCCACTGGGTATTAAAAAAACCTGACTTTGAGTTGTTTTTATACACTGTATTAAGACCTACTAAACTCCTACCCCCTCCCCCCCCCCAATCAATAGTTGGTAAAGGATCGTATGTCACAGTGTACAGCTATGTTAACTTAAATCCTATGCTGAACGCTTACCTTACTTAATTGAGGATACCCAACACTATTATTTTGTGGTAGTTTTTGTATGGGATGTAGTAGCTAAAAACTCATTTTATATTTTACTTTAGAAATACGGAATTGTGAAGTCCATTAAAGCAGGGACATCGTTCTCCTTGAGTACCGCTGAAAAGAAGCTTCTCATTGTCTTTGTTTATTATATCTTCATGCAAGTCATCGTCTTCATATACTTCTCCCAGACGCAGCAAGCTGGGCCAAGCTTGGCACGGGAGATTGCCCTCTATTTCTCATGTGAGCAAAGTGGATTTGATCCCAACAGCCCGTGTGATAGAAGTGGTTTTGAAGCACTCATCAGCCCGCCACTCCAAGTGCTGGCATTCGCCATGGCACTGCTCGTGCCCATTATCAGCTTTGTCTTCGTGGTGGACTGCAACATGCTCAAACAGAAAGTGAAAGACGTGAAGTCGAAGTTAGTGAAAATGTCAGATATGAATGAACTCGAGACCAACAATGGAATGGCTCATTCAAAAGCAAACTATTCCAGCAGTCACGAATTATTATAGACTTGTCATTCCTTATATTTCACAAAATACATTTTTTTTTTCATATTAAATAGCTAAGTCGTTGAATTTAATATTTCATAAAAAAATAAAGCTGGCACAAGAAAAATGTATTGATATTTCTGTTACAGTACTGGTAATTACATATAACCATCACCTCCTTAGCTACACACACACAAACAAATATATTTCTAGAACTCTCTTTTGACCATGGCCTTCGCGTGTGGACTGTTCGCATTGGTCATTCTTTTTTATGTTTCACCCGTGGGTGGGGGACATGTAATCCTGACATGCCCAGTGCTAACCTTTTCCCGTGGCAATAGACCATCTCCATCATTTCTGTAACTACTCTTATAATCATCACTTTAAACTGAACTATTAAGGAGGGATAACTCAAGTGGGCGATTAGGAGATATTCCTCGACAGATCTAAGCAGGAATTGACCTGGTGGCAGCCTACAGTACTGTACCTGGTCTGAGGGCAAGAGAACTGCCCACAACTGGTCCTCACCCATCAATGACAAGATCAGCGGATGCAATGGATGAGGAAGCCTCACTTTCCCTCACCCACACATTGACCACACCCACACCTTTACCACAACTGTATAAAACATAATGTTTATCTAAATATCATCAATATCAAATCATCTCTTCATAAACACATGTAGTATGATGAAAAAAATGGCCCCCCTAAAAGGACCCCTGGGTTGATTAGTCCACTTGGCTGGCATGTATTCATTCCTACTGAGCTGGTTGGAAGGTGACAAGTCCATAAGTGAGCCACACAATCATCAGAGGTTGCAGGAGAGACACCAGAAGGA
>WLWI01003969.1_pt1 | contig 12598 bp, 14 predicted proteins | sample 6701501 | NCBI WGS metagenome assembly WLWI01 (sample SAMN12718690, study PRJNA515312) | sponge metagenome | isolation source: marine sponge | host: Mycale hentscheli | place: New Zealand: South Island, Marlborough, Capsize Point | collected 2014-11-01
TGAGCTCCTGTAGCGGGCTGATGACAAGCACATCAAAGGCGGTCGGACGTCCAAGGCTCCAGCATGGAATGAAAATGTCGCCCGGGCGAGCCTGCGAGCCAGGCAGTAAGCCAGGGGTCTCCTTGGAGGGAGCAAGAGCAGCAGACTGGGCAGCAGCGTGGATGGCGTCACGGACAGCATTGTGACGGGCAATGCGATCCCTATTCCCCCCACATATAGTCGAACTTGCTATGTAACCTCACTATACTCACTACACATGCCTCAAACCTATTCATATTCACTTGTATCATACAATTTTCTCAGTTCTGACCTTGTGCATAGTTTAGTCAAGACCGTTACCAAATTATAGCGTAACTATTGGGGTGCTCCTAGATAGGCCTGAGAACCTTGAGCGGACCTGGGAAACTATTTGATGCTAGTGAACCTTTATCGGTTTGTCTACGTGCTGGTCAGAATTCTGGTGGCAGCCTACCTGTTCTCCGTCCCACCGCAGTGACCTCCTGGAGTGTGCCCCTAATATTCCACTTGCAGTCAAGATTTCCATTCTTTTGCATAGTCGAGGACCTCCCATAGTCCACAGAGACCTGACTGCAAGGAACATCCTCCTCACATCGTCTCTGACAGCTAAGATCACTGACATGGGAAACTCTCGCATGGTAACTTTAAAACCCACTGAACTAGCCCAAACACTCTCAAAGAATCCGGGGACCACTGTGTACATGCCACCAGAGGCTCTCAGTGAGAGCCACAGATATAGCCAATCTCTAGATGTGTTCTCATTCAGACATCTTGCCCTTTATGTATTGACACAGGTAAACACAACTATAATTATTCAGCATACACTATTAGTGCAAAACTCTTTAATATTCAATTAATGATTTTCTTAGTAATGTGTGTAATTGTTTGGCTTACATTATGCTGTACTAAGTCAGAAGCTCACGAATCAATCAACTTATTATAATACTAACATGTGAACATAGTCAGATAGGTATTGTGCTATTATATAGTTGGTGAACTTAGCATTAGAATAATCTTGATAATGAATATTGTATATTTTGATGATGTTAATTGTCTTTCGCACAAATATCAATCAACTTTAATCATTTGTTAGACTTTTCCAGGAGAACTGCTATTGGCTACACCTTCTGATCCACACAATCCTGGCCGACTTATTGGTTGCTCTGAAATAGAGCGTCGTGAGGTGTACATGAAGAAGTTGGAGAATCTGTTATTGGAATCTCATCCTGTTCTAGTAGAGATGGTGACTAATTGTCTGCACAATACTCCTCAAGCAAGACCTACTGCTGAGCAACTACTGGAGACACTAACACCAGTACAGGAAGCAATGGAGAACATACATGGAGGGAATCTGAGGAGATCTCTCAACATAACCAATGTGTTGCACATGAAGGAAACAAAAGAAAAGAATAAAAGAATGAAAGAACTCGAGGTAAACTTTTGTATGTGAACTACAGTAATTTGTTAAATCTACAAAGTAGTTATTAACTTTTCACTGCTAAATTGTCAGGGAAATTACTAATTAAAAAAATTGATATATAATGTTTAGAAAAAGCAATAACTGCTAATAAACTAATTTTCCGAATTTTATACTACACTATTAGTAGCTAATTAAACGTCCAGTGTAACTATTTCATCACGATGAAATATTCTCAACTGCTAAGTTTTCTGAAGCTGTAGTCAAATGCCTGGTTTACTTCACACTGCAACCTTCTATTTGTGTTTAATAGCTACTGTAGGCTTAGATATCTTCTCCACCTTCTTGTCTACTAGAAGCACCATCCAAAATACCGTATTTGCCAATGATCCAGTTCTACGACTTGAAAAATTGACCACCAAGTCACCATTTTGAAGTAAGCCTAAGTGTACCATTGTAGCCATGCGATACCAACGTAATAAATATTGATCTAACTTAGTAAGGCTATATCATTCAAATTAGGCATCACATACAAGATGAACAATAATTTTCCTGAGGTGATATTTCACACCACAATACAGCATAGTGGTTGTATTAAAATGCATTAATTTATTCTCTCCCAGTTAACTTTGCCACACATATCAAGCAAGCTAAATTCTTCAATGTAAAATTGTTAACCTTTTTTTTTTGTATTGTAATCAAATAATTGAATTGTTATGCTTTACTTATAACTTCAGATGTTACGTTTTACGTATTGTTGTAAAATCAATCATAATTATGATTGCCTATAGCTGCACTCGATATTAGTGCTATCAATATCTTAATAAATATCTTCGTTGATCATATGGAAGTAGAACAACCCACCCTACCGATATATTTTTCAACTTTAAGTTATAAGCTGTTATACTTAAACATACATTATACTTCCTACAATTTAAATTTATCTCTATAAAAACAGTCACATCTGAGCTCTTCAAATACTCAGTAGACAAATTTTATGGCGTCTTCTGCAATTAAATGTTATTAAATTGAAAGTTATCATTTCATGTGTTGTATTATTAGATTTCTCAAAATAGATTGGAAATGGAAAATAAAGACTTGGCTGAAGAAATTACTAAGCTAGAAAGTGACAAAAAAATGTTCCAGTCTGCAATTGCACAACTTATTGAAGAGAAACATCAATTGGAAACAAGTGTCATGCAAGTACAAGCAGAAAACAATCAACAGAAGACTGAGATCAATCAACTGAAGACTGAGATCAATCAACTGAAGAACCAGATAGCAGCTGAAAGAATTCAGTTAGAATCTCGTCACAAAGAAGAAAAGTTTCATCTAGAATCTCGCCATCAAAGAGAGAAACAAATTCTCCTATCTGATGTGGAGCAACTAACAGCATATCACCACAGTGTCTATTGGCAAGAAATCATTAGTAAGTACTATGCATTCTTATAAACGGGTGTTTTCTTATATTTTACCAAAACTACTTCTCTCAAATCTAATTAATTTAATAGTAAAATGTACATACAGGTTATATCAATAGAGTCTAGGAATTGAACTTAGCTATAAAATGAAACAATAGCATTGTCAGTATTATTTGGTTACTCTTCTAAATTTGATTTATTTTGCAGAAGTATGCTTCATACCTCTGTTCTAATACTATAGGCTTCTTGTGTTTAGTGTATTATTTCTGTGTTTAGTGTATTTATGAAGTGAGAATAAATAAAATTATTTGTTTGTATATTGCAGATAAATAGCAGTCAAATAATAAGATTCAATTTTTGCAACAAAACTGATAGAAGATGTAGTAGTGATGTGCTTCCACAAAAATGGCAAGCGAGCTATTCTACACAAGTAAATTTAAAAATATAATAAAAATTCTATCTAAATAACCAGCCTCCTAGAAAATAGCACTGAATTGCTAAAATATGGCTGAATTTTTTTATCTTTGTATGGGAAAAATTTTCAATGTCGTAATTACTCATGGCAGCTTCTTTAGACTTAAAATACAAACAAGAATTTTTAAGGAATTGTCACACTGCTTAGAGCCTAACCCTAAATACAATTTGCTTACTAACAAAAGAAATTGGGAGGAAGTTTAAGAATCTTAATGATAGAAAAGGCAGCCAATAACTTTTATTTATTGTTTACCTCAAAATTCTCTTAGCTAAGCAACAGATGTAACACACAACACTCACACATACACATACACACAATAGCTACAAAAAAATGTTGTCATGACAACATTGCTCTGAATTAAATTTGAGTAGCATAAATAAAATATTGGTGGCCTGTTTCAAATTTGGAAGCTGGTCAAAAATTTTCGCAGCACATAAAATTTTTCAGATTGAATACAACCCTTTGATAATTGCCAAAATTATCTCGTATTGAGTGCATGTAAGTGAGGATAAACGTATAGATGATTAAAGATGCCAAAATGATAAACTTCAAACATTCCAGTAAACAGCTGATAAAGAGATGTAATGTAAACTACCGCTTGTCCTCATGAGAGTATGTCATGAGTAAAGGGGGCATAACCAAATCGTTTCTAATCTTATGACCTAAAATAACAAGCTTTGTAAAAAAAACACCGAAACTATAAAATATCTGGCACTCTAACAAGACTTAAATATCCATTGCAACATTTTGATGCTTATTTCAATCTTAGGGAACTTTCTATCTTCGAGATTTTTTTGTAGTAGTGTAACAGAATGACTGACTGACCGACTAACTCACTGACTGACTGAGTGACTGACTGATTGAATGACTGATTGACTGACTGACTGACATGCTGACAGGCAAACTGAATAGCTTCCGTAACCTCTTGCTTGCATGGGCACTGAGGGTTAATAACAACTAAAAGTTACAAAAATACCATAGTGAAGATATTTATCATGGAATATTATCACTTATCACATGACACTTACTACAACTAATGAAATAATTAATTTAGAATTTTTTTTTAATGGAATTAACTTCACATTCTTCACTATGTTTATCTTCATACTGTAGACTGATTTACTTTGGGAATGTACAGAATATATAATCATTTTTGTTCTATCCACTTTGTGTGTATATATATATACATATACAAACTGGGCTACCACAGAACCATTGATTGCAACAAAATTCCATTTCCACGTAATAGTACAGCAAGAATGCGTCAGTAAAGTGTGAGAAAAAATTATACTTAATGTGGAATCTCATGATCTTATGAAAATGTATGCATTAAACTCTGCTTATGAAAAATGTGAAAGCAAAAGTGTGAACCTATTAGACAGCAAGCTACTGTGAAGGAAAATGGTCAAAAACACTGGGAGATACAGACCTTAAGCCTGCCAGTACTTGCAACATAGGTAGGTATAATTATTATTATTAGGCCTACATTTTCACTGCAACTATAAGTAGACATAGATTGCTGATATTATAGTAATTATTGAAAAGTTATATTTGAGAGTTAAACATAATTGTTGATGATTTGATGACATGAGATGTACTGAAGGACACAATGGCTAATGGTGATCCAGGTAGGGTTGATTTAACTGAGGTCTTCCAGTTGGTAGAAACTGTCTTTGAGTTTACTGAATAGTGATCCATACTCGCTCTGTAGACTGGTACTCCCGGCAAAGTCCTGGATAAACTGAATTTCAGAGTACAGATGGCACATTCTACATACAAAAATACCATCATATATTATATTAACATGAAGATTTAAAGTATCACACACACAAATAATATTCATATGGTACTAATATGAAGTTCATTATCAACAATTACCTAAGACCTAAGACTATTATTTTTTCATATAGGTAGCTATTACTAGATTTCACCATACCTTGATCTTACAATGATAAAAGTCAATAGACCAATTGGAGATTCCTGATTTATCATTTTCTCTCGTCTAACCACATCTTCGTCATCCAGTAAGTATGGGCAGGAGGTACTTTCCACCAAGGTTTTCATAGATATGTCTTTCTTCAATTCTGATGTTTCAGAACTAGAAATAGAACAGAATGATTTTTCTGACTCAATATCCTCTATTTGTTCCTCTTCTTTCTTCATCACTTCTTCTCCCAACTCCGATAGACTTCTGCAGATGTAGGAATTGCCTACGATGTACTGTCACAAGCCAATCAACAATTTTCATGAAATAGTTAGAACTTTCAATTTTTTTCCTAGTATTGTTATTACACATTATTGATGTATTCTCCCTTTTTCACAGTATTATTTTTAAACAGTAAAGAATTTCAAAACTTTGGCTGTCTCCGGGACTAAACCCAGGATTGCTTGCTTAACATTAGTTGTTGTAGCTCACAGAGCACTTGGACGTTAAGCAAGCGTTTCTGGTTTGATTTCTTGTGCCAAACATTTAAAAACTCTGTATTGTTTAAAAAATACCGTGTGAGAGAGCGAATTCATCTGTTGAGTTTTTGTCTCGTCCCATAAAATTATATCACAAAAATTAATCTATGATCTGTCCACAGTAGTGACTTAGGAATACACAATCATCACATGGGTCAAGCTTGTTTCCCCACTATTCAAATATTGGCTTGTTCCCATACTTTAAAGCTACCCAAATCCTTAGTTACTTTCTTAATGTATTTGTTTAAAATAATGTACTGAATAAGCAAGTAAATTATGTGAGATTCTTGAACTTTTCTCATATTAGTCCAGTATCATAGTCACCACAGGTTTAGCTTTCACTAGGATAATAGCTAAGCTACATCTGGTTTTCTCAACTGATGACTTAGAAAATTAACTACTTATTTGTGGTAATAGCAGAAGTTGCAGACCCCCGAGACACATGTCACACACACTCAGAGACACTTGGCGCACCAATTCAAATTGAAAAAATCTTACTTTTCTAAAATACCATACTATGCTATCCTGTTTGAAACAGCCGCCCCTCCTGCCCCTTTTCTCCTACCCCTCAATGAATTCCAATTGCACTTGCTATTTAACAATAACTAAAATAGTCTTTCAAAGACTCTTACAATCCATTAAGCAAAAGAAGTTGATGTGGTTGACACTCATCATTTAACGGCAATAAAAAGAACTGCAGTTTCACAGTGGCTTTATAGATGGCTATGCATTGTTTGCTGATAAAATTTAAAAAAATTCATGTGTTCAGGTGGTTGACAACTAGCTACAGTGCTCAGTTGAGTACAGTTTTTCAGTTTTACATGTATGTAATTAGGAGAGGTTTCCCATGTACCAAGCATAATATTGATACCTCTTCCTATTTAAAAAAAATCACCCATTCGTACGCAGTGTTACTGTAACAGCCTCCCCTTATTAGATCTAGTTGCACCCGGACGAATGTAATGTGATTGGCGGGCACCTTTTCCTTCCCAGTAGCCTGGCTTTGCTGAACAACAACCATGGCTAGGAGACCAGGTTTGTCTAGAACCTTTAGAAGAGATTCGAAGTTACAATGGTATTTCTTAGACCGAGTGGTACCTACTGGGAATATGTACTATTGGAACGAGTTCTTATGGCTCAGTGTTAGAAGTAGGCGTAGTGTTTAACTTTACATCTAGAACAATGCTTGGAATTGTTAAATCTCAACCTGTAATGTTACCAAGCTTATGCATCATATAGTGGTACTTCTCGCACACCATTGTTGTATGTATGCATTACTTGCTGGGTAGAAAATATTGAAGGTTGGGAGAGGTTTACACTATGTCATCCATTTTTGGTAAAGATGTGTGAAGTTATTCTCTATGGAGATACTCAGTTACAGTTGTACAATGATGGATGATTAGCAGAAGATAAAAAGAATGCTTTGGCGTATCTAAAGATTTTGGAATCTTTTCAGTTCATATCTCTGGTTACCCTGCAACATACACTATTAGTGTACATGAAAGAGGCTGTGGTTAAACTTCAAGGGGAAAAACAGGATATTGTGACAGGTATAGCACTAGTACAAGATTGTATTAAGGAACTGAAGGATTTGAGGAGTGACATACAAAATTATTCTGAACGCATCTTTCAGCATAGTTGCCGATTAGCTGCAAGGTCTGATGTGTCTGTTACCGTACCACGTATTTGCCAAACACAGCAACATCGCATGAATCAGCAGAGTGATTCTCCAGAAGAGTATTACAAGACCACTATAACTATTCCTTTTTTAGATGACAGGCATGCAAAGCAAGCTGCTTCCTTGCAAGGTTTATTACCTACATTTCTAACTAAGTCATCTTCTCCTTCTGATATAAAAGATGCCGTTGAATTTTATTCAGAAGATTTGCCTAATGCAGATATTGTGGATGAGGAGTTTTATCGATGGAAACACAAGTGGTTCTTGATCCCATACCAAAATAGACCCCATACACTACATGAGGTTCTCCAGCAATGCAGTGAGCATGGTTTTCTAAAAAAATTTACACTCCTGAAATTATTTCCACTATTCCGCTGAGTTCATGCTCTTGTGACCGATCTGCATCAGCTTTAAAGAGGCTGAACTCATACTTGAGATGCACCCAGACAGAAGAACGATTGAGTTCTCTTGCTCTAATATATATGAACTATGAAACTAGCTAGTCTCGCGAACCAGACCCTTTACCTAACACCCGCACGCGCGAACCAGATTCTGGGGGAAGTACTTCGCGTGTATAGCTTATGGAGTGGGCGTGGTTTAATAATGAAGCGTGGGTATGTTGGAAATTTAGCGTGAATTATTGATGCGAGTAGTCTGCTAACTATGGCTGCTGCGCAGTGCTGCAAGTGTTGCTCGAAAGATGTAGACTGCCCCGAAGTAATTGGTACTGTAGCTAAGACACTACCTGTAATGGGAGTTAGACACTCAGTAATGCCTTCATGCTCCACCAGCCCTCCAAGCCAGACTATATCACCTTCAGTTTCAGTAAGTATTATGAATGTACTGTATACAAAAATCATATGTATTTTTTTTGCAGGCAACAATTCACTATAAATCTGTGGCCAAATCGTTAAAATTACACCAAGCAGAAGAAAGATTTGCAAGCCTCTTATAAGGAGAAATTTCCAATCTTTCTCCATTAAATGCTTCGAAAATATAGTCACAAGGAAGGCAATAATAAAAAAGATTTGTGGTATGCTAAGACAAGAAGTTTCAGCTATTTATCCGACAACTATTCTACAGTAATGAGAGATAAGAATTCGGAAGCATTGATTGAATTTGACTTTGCTAAAATAATCGAGGAGATGGAGTTGAAGATACCAACACTATTATACTTTCTACAAAATAGTCTGAAAGCAAACACACCGAGAGGGAATGAAAAAGCAGTTTTAGCAATCATTGCCAGCATGATTTTCAAGCATAGAAGGTCATCCTGTTCACTCCTTCAACGAACTATTTCATTGATCCTCTATGCTGGGCATACAGCAAAACAGGTAAATTGCTAAGCAAATCTATTTAATTAATCCTAATGCACTACAATAGAAGCACAAAAGTACTGGTAATATTCTGGTTATTAACCACACTAGAACATTTAAATGAGAATAAACAATACTTGCATAATAAACAATACTCATAATCCTCAAATTAACTATATTATTCATATATAGGTGTATCAATACTTGCATAACAAACAATACTCATTATCCTCAAATTCACTATATATAGATGTATTAGAGGTTGCAAAAGATGGGTGTCTGCATGTCATATGTCTCAACCATCCACTTAGTGGACAGTTTAGGAGCCAGCTTTGATTCTGCATTGGTAGAATGGAAGGAAGAAGCGGAAACCAAGATGGAACTAGTCCAGGTAATTTTTTTGCTAGACCAAGTATGTCTTCCTTGCATTTTTTTAAACAATATTCAGCAAACTACCGGAAACAGATTATTAATACCACATATTGCGTGACACTGACGAGCCATCAATTTCTTCAGAAGTCCGAGATACTACTCCAGAAGCTCCTCCATCCACAATCTCGTGTAACTCATCAGTAGAGATGCAGTTTTCATCCTACTCAGAAAGTTCCTCTGAAGATATAACAAGTGGTCTCCACTGAAGAAGATGATCCTGGATGTCTATCTTTAGAGTTGAGCACAGAAGATGTTTCTGTCACTGCGGGGTTTAAAGTGGTGTTTGACAACATTGACATGAACGTCAAACCAAGATATATGCGTGGTGACTTTCAAACTCGCTCGCTGCATTATGTCAATGCTTATGCTGTAAAGGATAGAATCAATTTCAGCTAATTTTCTGATGATGTTCCTTCAAACCTTTTGTATTCTTGATGTAATTCCAAGTGAAGAGGATTACTTGAGCATGAAAAATGATTTTATAGTACTGATTGCATGTATTATGGTCGAGTACATGGCATGAAATATTGATATATGGCTATAACGTTATTGTAAGTTCTACAAAATATGAGTACTCTATCCATATATGTCCCTTCAGTTTTTAGTGTAGATACAATATTTTTAAAATAAACTTCAGCTCCTTCTTTGGGTTTTTCCAGTACTGAATATTATAATGTTATCTCTGTTAGGTGATACCGAAATAATTTCAGGAGATTGCATACATAAACTTTTTATGATGAACTAGCGACTGGCTGTAGTGGCTGTAGCACTTAAAGCCATTACTCGCACAGATTCACTCACAATACTGCGAACTTCACCTAAATGTAGAAATTCGGTTCTGAACTTTTCTCCCCTACACACAATTTTTATAGGCACAAACACAAGAATGAAGAGTAAACTTTATAAGTCAAACCTTTTTAGAAAACTAATTTGAATAGCTAATATTATATAATGCAGATGCAATAATTATTTATAATAATAACTAACCACTTCTTGACACAATGAGCTTCATCGATCACAGATCCACTAAGTTGTTTCAAAATACATCTGAGGAAAGCACATTTCTCCATTAGTTGAGACAAAAAGAGCTTCTGGAGATATAAAAATAATTATGATAGTTACCCTTTTTTATGTCATTTTTTATGAAAATGGGGGTTGATTCTCTGTCAGATATCATCGCAGCTGATAATCCTATAAGGCATTTGCTGATGAAACCTGGTCCTTCATCAAAGCTAGCAGTGGTGATACAACTAAGATAATAAATTTTCCTGGTACTGCTTTTAGCAAATCAAAAACTCGAGGAAGTAATAAGAAGCACAATGATTTGCCTATCCAGTTGGCAAACTTATAAAAACATCATTTCCAATCACAAAGTGCTTAATTGCATTAGCTTGCTCTTGCTTTAAAACATAACCAACAGAAGTAGCCGCTTGTTCTACAAAAATGCTGTAGTCAGTCTCACCACTAGACATAGTTGCAGCAAAATGTGCTCAGGTACTGAATCGGCACCGTTCTGTCCACAAATTCGAGTCCACACTAAATCTGAATTGTGCGCACGTTACTTTCGACAAGTATAATTAAATTCCGCTTGATGAGGTCAAGCATTTTCTAAATTCCACCCTTGCCAGTGACTGTCTGCAGAGAAGTATATGTAGTATTTTAGAGCCTTGCTTCCCATAGCTGAGACGCCATTTCTTGGCTGCTGAAGCGGGAAGTCTGTAGACTTCTCCTCTACTCTAATGCTACCACCCACCTCCATTATTAGGAGACTCATGGACTCTGTGGCTGATTGCATCAAGGTCAGACCTGGAGGAGGACCCAGGTCTTTGAACATGAGCTGCACTCTAACTCAATTTGACAATGTTGTCTGGTGTCCACCCTTCATACCAGTCTCTAAGGAGTCTATCATGGCTGCAATATTGTGTGTCTCATAAACAGCTGTACATGTCCAGCCACATCCATTTTATAAAATGTTACATATGTTGGAATATTTTTAAATTATGGTCTATTAATATCATGTGATTTTTTTTTATATTTGTTTCCTAAAGTGATGAGGTTTATGTCAAACCTATTGCTGTTAACATTGTTTTGGGGTTCACATTTACCATTTAGTCCGAGTGATAATTATTACAGGGAAGGTTCTCTGGTAGCCACACAAATTCAATTTTGGGTAAAGGGTTTTTAGCAGCTGTGTAGGGATTAGGAATGGGTAAAGGGTTTTAGTAGCTTCAGGATGGGCAATCAATTTTGGTAAAGGGTTCCTGCTCCAGTCTTACTAAGCCCAGTTAAAATTTAGAGTTAGTACACAATTCTCTTGCAATATATCTTGCAAATGTTTGCGGTTTTACAGTGGCTTAGTTGGCTATGCATTGTAAAAAACAATTCTTTTCTAGTGCCGATGAATGACCGAGTGTCGACCACATCAACTTCTACTGCTGCCTAGTGGATTGTAAATGTCTTTGAAAGACTACTTTAGTTTATTGTTAAATAGGCATGCACTTGGAATTCATTGTTAAATTCAGACGTCATCATTTGTGTCAAAGTGCATCAGTAGTTGGATTTAATCAGCTATCACTTACAACAATCTGATGCTATGGTGATGAAAACTTAATGTAGAAGTATTTTAATGGGTATGGTTTATCTCCAAGTGCCATGGGCCCCTCCTCCCATTCCAAATCATCTTCCTACCCCCTGCATAGTTGTAGCAGTATTTTTCTGTACATCAGAACCTCAGTATATAATCTTTACCCTCTAGAACTCACTAATCCAAACTCCCATCTGTGTAGTCTGTCTGGCTTTTACAGAAAAAGATATTAAGTGTATCAAAAAGAATGTTTACTCAGGCTCTAACACTAGCTACTGAGAAAAAAATTTTAATGACTGATTTTTTTAATTAAGCCTGTGCAGTAATTTTTGCTTTACAGCTACTCATTATAATTCATTAAGTGATAGTTAATGCTTCATTCATGGATATTATGGTTGATTATGGTCCTAATCTAAGGGTGCAGCCCATGGACTAGGAGCGTTAGTGTTCAAAACATGCAAAGCCAACAGGCATTAACTGTATTACCCACCTGCCAATAAGTTAAAAGCTATAAAAAGAGAAGATTATAACTCATAATTTCCCACATGCTATGGGAGAAAATATGTTAGACAGGTAATAAGTAATTAAACAGGTATACTGGATAATCTGAATTTTTCGCTAATATGAACACCCTCTGGTCCCTAAGTGTTTTGATAGCTGTGGTTGTTAGCATTGGATGTTAATGACTAAGTATATTGAGGCGGCAGAAGGTGGGGGCTCAGCAGGGGACACCAGCCCTTCCCCCCCCCCCCCCCTCGCCCCCTCCCCCCCCACCCAAAAATTTATGTCCATCC
>WLWI01003970.1_pt1 | contig 12594 bp, 10 predicted proteins | sample 6701501 | NCBI WGS metagenome assembly WLWI01 (sample SAMN12718690, study PRJNA515312) | sponge metagenome | isolation source: marine sponge | host: Mycale hentscheli | place: New Zealand: South Island, Marlborough, Capsize Point | collected 2014-11-01
CCAGGTGTCCGGCTCCGGGTCCCCCTGAACCTTCAGCGGCAAGGTGATAATGCTGCCGATCGACTTGCGTGGATTGAGTGAAGAATATGGATCTTGAAAAATGGGTTGAACGGTTTTGGCCACGCTCAACCGGTCCATGGTCTGCACCGGTTGGCCTTCCAGGTTCAATGTTCCCGACGTTGGACCGAGCAGGCCCAGCAGCATCTTGGCCAACGTGGTCTTGCCGCAACCAGATTCTCCCACAAGTGCCAGAACCTCGCCGCGTGCAACGCTCAGGTTCACTCCATTCACCGCATGCAGTGGTCGCTTGGCTTTCATGAAGCCCGACGACACCATGAAGGTGCGCCGCACATCTTTGGCCTCAAGAACGATGTCGCTCATGCAGCACCTTTGTAAGACACTTTTTGCGTCTCCTTTCGCGGCAACAGGCAGCGGAACGTGTGCCCCTCTCCAGAACCGTCATGCATGGGAATGTCGCCTGAGCTGCAGGGGCCATGCACCAGCGAACAGCGCGATGCAAAATGGCACCCCAGCTTGCCGCCAATCAGTGAGGGCACAATCCCGGGAATGGCCCCCAACCGTTCGCCGGGTTTCGTCTTGCCGGGAATGGGAATGCAATCCAACAGCCCCCGGGTATAGGGATGGGCCGGGGACGTGAAGACCTGCCCTGCCGACCCGTTCTCAACAAACTGTCCGGCATACATTACCGCAACACGGTCCGCGATACGGGCCACAACGCCAAGGTCATGTGTGATCAGAATCAGGCCCATGTGGAACTCATCCTGAAGCTCAGCCAACAAGTGAAGGATCTGAGCCTGGATCGTCACATCAAGCGCCGTTGTGGGTTCGTCGGCAATGATGAGATCCGGGCCGCACATCAGCGCCATGGCAATCATGACGCGTTGCCTGAGGCCACCCGACAATTGATGGGGATACTGCCCTAGCCGGCTTGCGGCAGCCGTGATGCCGACCTTCTCCAGTAGATAGATTGCCCGGTCGCGGGCCTCTGCAGCGCTTGCCGGTTTGTGGCGCCGCAGGGCTTCGGCCAGCTGGGTGCCGACCGTGTAGGCCGGGTTGAGGGAGGTCATCGGCTCCTGGAAAATCATGCCGATGCGCCCGCCTCGTACTTTTCTTAATTGTTTTTCAGGCGCGGTTACCAAATCAATGCTCTCGCCCTCTGTGGTGAACGTAATTGATCCCGACTCAATTCGACCAGGCGACGAGACGAGGCGTAACGTCGACATGGCTGTCACGCTTTTACCACAACCACTTTCACCGACTAAGCCAAGTGTCCGTCCTCGCTCTATTGATAAAGAGACCCCATCAACAGCAGGAAGCCTGCCCTCTGATGTATGAAAGACTGTGACTAAATCTTTTATTTCAAGTAGCGGGGCTGCCATTATTTTTTTGCCTCACGCAACCTTGGATCTGTTGCTTCCTGGAGACCTTCACCAACAAGGTTGTAGGCCAGCACAGTAAGAAATATTCCCGCACCCGGAAAAACAACCAGCCACCAGAGCTGAAGATTGCTGCGAGCACTGTTCAAAACTGAACCCCAACTCGCTGTCGGTGGTGGTGGTCCGAATCCTAGAAATGATAATGAACCCTCTACTAGGATAGCTGAGGCAATTCCAAATGTTATTGGCACTAAAACAGGTGCTAAGGCATTAGGCAAGATATGTCGAAACATAATTCGCAGTGAGCCTGCTCCTGTTGCGCGTGCTGCCATTACGAATTCAGTTTGCCGAAGCCTCAGAAATTCTGCACGTGTCAGCCGAGCAATTCCTGTCCAACCGGTTGCACCAATAATTGCCATGGTCTTCCAGATAGTCGGCTTCTCAACAACAGCAATGAGAGCCAGTATTAATACCAACGTTGGAATACACATCACAATCTCGGTAAGGCGACTGGTTATCATGTCGACCCAACCACCGAAATAGCCACCCAATGCTCCGACCAGGACGCCAATGGAACCGGCCAGACTCATAGAGACAAATCCAACTAATAATGCAATCGTGGTACCGTGGACCATTTTTGCAAAAATATCGACACCGTATTGATCTGTACCAAATAGATTCAGTCGGTTGGGATGTCCTTCATCCCGAGAGGGGTTCTCGCGACGACCCGGCCATTCATTCTCTCGAACGCGGCGATATGGATCCTGAAATACAAGTGGCCAAACCGCCCAACTCTCGGGATCTTTCTGTTTCAGGTTCTTGGGATATGTTCCACGAAATTTGTCTTTCGTAAATATTGGGGATTCCCAACTGCGATTGAAATATCCAAGACATGGAAAATAGAGGTCCCCCTTATAACTGCAGATCACTGGTTTTGTTCCTGCTATTGCGGGCGCAAAGAGAGCTACAAATGTCAGAAATAAAACGAAACCAAGAGCCAGCATTCCGATTGGTCTGCGACGGTATCGTTGCCACGCATCTGACCAAAAACCTTGAGATGGATTGGCGGCATCTATCTCTTCAGTCACTCTAATTTTTTCTTGACTCATTTATTCAACATTCACTCGGGGATCGACAATGCTGTAGAGAAGATCTGCAAGTAGCTGGCCTACGAGCGTGAGTACACTGAACATCAATGTAAGACCCATGATGGTTGGATAATCACGTTCCCGAATACTTTCAAAGAAAAGTCGCCCCATGCCAGGCCATGTGAAAATCTGCTCAATGATGACAGATCCACCTACGAGTGCTGGAAGAGACAGTCCAAGAAGGGTGACGAGCGGTATAAGCGTGTTTCGAAAGGCATGATGAACCAGAACTCTCCAAGGTCCGGCGCCTTTCGCACGAGCCGTGCGAATAAAATCTTGTCTCACTACCTCTTCAAGATTTGCTTTGATAAACCGACTATTATACGCAAGAACAACATACGTCTGACAGGTTATTGGCAGAATTGCATGCCAAGCAACATCTGCACAACGAGCGTAAAAAGGAGCGTCACTCGACAAGTCACTCATGCCAAAGAGAGGCAACTCCCAACGTGTATCCCGCAACCAGACTGCGAAGATGATCTGAAGAAAAAGTGCAGCGACAAATGTCGGGAAAGAATACAGAGCGTAGAGAACAAGCCCTGTAAAACGCTCATCGATTCGCCCGCCTCTGGCTGATGCATAAAGACCTAATGGTATCGCCAGAAACCATGTTAAAAAAAGCGCTGTTCCCGAAATCAGGACTGTTGGTCCGATCCGTTCACCAATGAGCTGCGTCACCGGTTGCTTGCGCGTTATTGACCTACCCAAATCTCCTTGAATGACTTTACCGATCCATTGCACATATCCTATGGGCCAAGGCTTATCGAGCCCATAGATCTCAAGCATTCTCTGCTGATCTTCAGGGTTAAGCTTCCTACTCGGATCACTTTCACCAAGCTGCACAGTCAACGGATTGCCAGGCATTGACCTCGCTAAACCATAAACCATGAGTGTAATAACAACGAGCGTCACAAGACCGAGTAACACTCTTCGAAGTAAGTAAGCAACCATCACTTACTCCTGCTGTGGCTTCCACAGGCTGCCAAACCCTGGTGAGTAGTGATACGGCCCACGTGGTGAAAAAACATACCCGCGAACATCTTTCGAGAAGCCGTAGAAGCTATTTCGCCAGTACAACCATGTGTACGGTTGATCGTCATAAAGGATTTCCTGAATCCGTCCGTACTTTTCTGCACGCTTGGTTCGGTCAAACTCCTGCCTTCCTTCGGCGTAGAGACGATCAACTTCAGGATTTGAATAATTACAAAAATTTCTCATCGCTCCAGTCTTCCAAAGATTTTCAGAAGTATCCGGATCCGTTCCCGAACCCCAACCACCAAGGTATGCCTGAAATTTGCGGTTCAGAGTGAGATCTTGTAACACGGTTGACTCCACCGGCCGGACATTCAGTCGGATACCAATCTGATCGAGGTTCTCTTTCAACAAAGTGCATATTGCAATTCGTAATGGCTGTTGATTTACAATGATTGAAAATTCAAATGGGACTATTCGTCCATCAATCTCTTTGTCACGAACTCCATCATTATCTCTATCAATCCAGCCAGCCTCATCCAGCAATGCCTCTGCTTTATCAAGGTCTTGCTTATAGGGATCGAGTTTTTTTGTCGATGCCATCCATGCACCTGGATAGAAAATTCCTGCGCAAGGATCGTAGAGGCTGTAGCAAAGTTCCTCGAGCATCTCATCATGATCAAAGGCGTAACTCATTGCTCTTCGAACGCGTCGATCACGGAAAAATATTGTTTCTATATTCCAACCGAAATGAAAACTCACCCACTCTGGAGCTGTTGCTTTTGTATTACGTTCATAAAATTCTCTACCGACAGTCTGCGTTGTCCACTGTTCAGGCTGTAAGATCATCTCGTGAATCTCACCTTTTTTGAGTGCCAAAAGTGTTGTATTGGGATCTTCGATAATTCGAAAACGCACTTCCTTGAAATATGGTCGCTCGCGAACCTGCTTGCCCTGAATAGACGACCAGTTCTCCCGACGCCGTAAGACGATCTGCTGCCCTCGTTTCCTCTCAACAATTTCATAAGGACCACCACAAACTGGCGATTGCTCTAATTGAACATGCTCTGCAGAGTCTTTTAAAGTCGGGTCGGCTTCCCATGTCTTTTCATAGATATGCTTTGGAAGCACAGGGAAATTAATGTTCCAGACATTTGTTGCTAGTGCTTCTTTGTGAAAGAAAACAAGGGTTTGGTCGTCGTATGCCTCAACCCATCGAAGCTGATCGGTACCACTGCGGACGGCCGGGACCGGCACTCGTGGATCCATGATGACCTTGAACGTAAAAGCAATATCGTGAGCGGTAATTGGCTGCCCATCACTCCAAACAAGATCGTCACGAAGAACGACCTTATCAAGCATTCTGTCTGTACTTGTCTGCCATGTCTTAACTGTTTCGCTAGTAGCGAATGGCTCAAGATCGCGACCGAACGAAAACAACCCAAACCCTGTAAGCCCAAGAATATCAAACTCGGCAGACGTACTGATCATAATTGGGTTTGTGCTACCAAGGTCGCCACCAACATGGCGATCGATACGAGCTGAATAGTCTGCTTCACCATCTGCTGGAAGCCTACCGAGGGCGGAGAGAATTAAATCATTTGACTCCGGCGAGTTGTTAGAAATTGCGAGTGCACTTTCTACTGAACCAAGCACTTTTTCTTTCGACTGCGATTCACGTAAAAGAACAAGGCCATCACGAACCGCCCTATCAATCCAGTTGGCCTCTTTATCAAGATCAGAAAGTTTCGGCACATCAAAAGAATCTAATGGCTGCGGCTCAGTCACTGGAAGTGGTTCTTTTCTTGCTTCCGCTGATGCTGTTAATTCCGAGGGTGGCGTCTGCTGAACTGACTTAGATCCACCGCAACCAACACAAATAAAACACAGCAGAAGGGTACAATACATCACCAGCAATATATTGCCTCGTGACACGGTGGATTCACAGCCAACCACTTCTTGCATCCGACTTCTCCTTACGAAACCTTTGACTAAGATTCGTCTTGTCTGAAATGACGATGCTACGGGGGAAAGCGAGGGTGGGTCAACGTCCACTCAAGCCATTCATCGCCCGGGCAAGTTATGACCTAGTTTCTCACGTTTTGTAGCGAGGTATCGCTCATTGTATTGATTTGGTGGGGGCTGGATTGGCACTTGATCAACGACTTTGAGGTCGAACCCACCATAAATAAAGGCATCTGTCTTTTTTGGGTTGTTCGTCAAAAGCCGAACTTTCGACAGCCCAACATCTTTGAGCAACTGAATGCCGATCCCGTAATCACGAGAGTCTGCTGCAAACCCTAGAGCATGATTTGCTTCAACTGTATCAAGTCCTTCATCTTGCAAACCATAAGCACGAATTTTTTCAACCAGACCTATCCCACGACCTTCCTGCGGAAGATATACAACCGCACCAACTCCTTCAGCACTAATCATTTTCAAGGCCATATGAAGTTGATCACCACAGTCACATCGCAAACTATCAATTAAGTCACCTGTGAAACATGACGAATGAAGTCGAACGAGTGGCGCGTCCGCTGTCTCAAGATCACCCATGGTGAACACAATCGGCTGCTGAGACTCGTAGCGGACGTTGTATGCCATAATTCGAAAATTTCCCCACTTTGTCGGCAGTTCCGCTTCGGCAACTCGCTCAACCAATTTTTCCCTTGTTCGTCGATAGCGAATCAATTCTTCGATCGAAATAATTTCAAGGCCGTGTTTCTTAGCCAGTGCTTGCAGCGCATTGCGATCTGCTCGATTTCCGTCCGTATCTAGAATTTCACAAAGGACACCGGACGGCTGTTTTCCAGAAAGACGTGCCAGGTCAATCGTTGCCTCGGTGTGTCCTGCACGCCTGAGAATCCCACCCTCTTTCGCAATCAAGGGGAACAGGTGTCCAGGACGAACAAAGTCCTGAGGACTACTTTCAGGATTGAGAATGGAAGAAACAGCTACGGCCCGCTCCGCTGCAGTGATGCCGGTGCGTGCAGACACGTGATCGACAGGTATAGTGAATGCAGTACCGAGTGGGGTGGAGTTCGACTCCACCATCATGGGTAATTCAAGTCGACGCGCAACATCTGGTAAAACCGACATACATACCTGACCCCGACCATGGGTAATCATGAAGTTAATGGCCTCGGGTGTCGCATCCTCGGCGGCACAGATAAAGTCCCCCTCATTTTCGCGATCTTCAGCATCCACCACAATCACGATCTTTCCTTCTCGAAAAGCTCTGATGGCAGCATCTATTGAACTAAACTGGTCGGACATGCGTTCTCTTGAGTGGATAATCCACACTCCCTGTGTTACATGGCTCTAACAACTTCACTATAGATCGTCCAAGCATTCAGTCTGCCCTAAATCACCCACAAAAAAAATGGACCACACCATGCTTGCACGAGAAGAGTATATCGAACAGTCCTACCTGTTCCGAACGCTAGGCGAACGGATGCTCGACGGTGTTGCAACGCAAGAAGCCCTTAAAAGTTTGGGGCATGAAATACTGGCGACAACAAAGCTGCCTCTCGCTATTGATTATCTGGTAAGCGATTTAAAACTTACTGGAACAATCGCACCTGCAATGCGGCAACTCAACCATTATTTCACAGCATTTCAAACCTTTGTCATAACCGAGGCTGAAGACGAGGAAGGACGATTTGATCTTCGTACTGCGCTCGTAATACTGGAACGTGAAGCACGCTATCTCGCAGAAGGGGGGACTCCTGAGGGACTGTTTCTCTATCGGTTCGAATGTCTTTCACGAAATCGGCTCGATTACATGCGCGGACTTCTCGCTACAGCCGATGATGACATTTTTAATGCCGACTGGACCGATTGGATCACAATGGTATCGCGTCAAGTCGGTTTAGTGGACCTCGCAGATCTGATTTACATTCGAAGTGAGGAACTCCTACGACGCCAGAAGGGTCGCGCTTCGTTTCACACGCACGATGCCACACAGAACGAGGAGTATTCGGACACCAAAAACAATGCGGTTTTATTTGGTGAAAAAGAAGGACGCATTGCCTGGGCCAATCGTGGCAAAGATCCACTTTATCTTTTTGCTGCTTTGCAACGACAGCTGGGCTATCCAGTCGTTCCTAAACCTAAACGCCAACAACCACAAGCTGAGTCACCGGCTCTCATGACGCGGCGTATTGATCGACTTGAACTACGAGTCAAACTACTTGAGGAAGAAGCAAAGGACGGCATTGACTTGTCACAGTTTGACCCAAAAAACCAGTCTTCCAAACAACATCCTGGAGAGTAACGGGATGAGGGAATAACTTATTTTTTGGTCGAGCAGCCGTTTACGTTCTTATGGTCATAAACAATTTTACACGATGCTCCGTACCACTCAATTGTGTCATTGCTTGCATCCTCTAGGCTTACTTTGTTCACGGCATTGGGATTTACCTGATTGATTAGGCATATGCATTTATTCTCAGCGTTTTGTAATGACAACAAGAATAGTGACATTGGACGTTAAGAAAACCGAATGTCTATCATGTCCGCCAATGAGTACAACTTGAAATGTTTCAGCAGATGAAGGAAGAACCCTACCCCCAGACACTCCTGCGGCCGCGTCGTACAATCACCGGTATCTCTGCAATTCTGCTTCCTTATAACAATGACACTTCGGTTGATTGGGCTGGTTTCGAGCAAAACCTTGAGGACACAGTGGCTGCCGGTCTGATCCCTGCGGTAAATATGGATACCGGATATGCCGGCCTGATCGACGAAGCAACACGATTGGAAGTTCTTCAGCGGACCAGTGCTGTGACATCTGGACTTGAATTTGTAGCTGGCGTCTTCATAGGTGATTCACCAGGGCAGATGTTCGATGCTGATGCATATCGTCATGGTATCGAAGAGGTCGAATCCGCTAAAGGAACACCGATTCTCTTTCAGTCTTTTGGCTTGAGCGAACTGCAGGAAGATGAAGTGGCCCCAGCATATGAATCAGTCACTCTTTCTTGTGGTCAATTTCTGTTTTTTGAACTAGGTGAAGCTTTTGCGCCTTTTGGCAGAATCTACTCACTCGACACCTATGAACAACTGATACAAATCCCAAATGCAATCGGTGCCAAACATTCGTCACTTCGTCGACAACCTGAGTGGCGTCGACTCGCGTTACGAAACCGTGTTCGCCCTGATTTCAAAGTATTTACGGGAAATGATTTGGCAATCGACATGGTCATGTATGGAAGCGACTACCTACTTGGGCTAAGTGCCTTTGCCCCGGATGCGTTCGCCCGACGTGACGCCATGTGGGCTGCAGGTGACCCACGCTTCTTTCGGTTGAATGACATGCTTCAATATCTCGGTGCCTTTTCGTTTCGTCATCCTGTCCCAGCCTACAAGCACTCGGCGGCCATGTTCTTAAAGATCCGAAACAGGATCGCAAGCAGTGCAACTCATCCTGATTCGCCTCGGCGTCCGAAAACTGATGTTGAAGTACTATCTGCCATTGCTAGTGAACTGCGAGATCTTCTCGAGGAATTCAACGAATGACTTTTCCACGCATTGCCAGCTTCAAGACCCATGCAGCATTCACGCGTCATTTGAGCGATTTAGAACTTCCACTTCCTTGCGCTGAGTTGGTGGAAAGTGGTCCTAAATCACCGCTCGCTCAATCCATTCAAGTCCATGATTTTATAATCGGAAATAGATTCTGTATTCTTCCGATGGAGGGATGGGACGGAACCGCTGATGGAAAACCAACAGAGCTCACGCGGCGTCGGTGGCGAAATTTTGGTCGCAGTGGTGCCAAACTGATTTGGGGTGGTGAAGCGGTGGCCGTTCGTCATGATGGCCGGGCAAATCCAAACCAAATGGTTATCAACAGTGAGAATCTGTCAGAACTTGAGTCACTACGGGCAGAACTCATCACTACGCATGAGACTGAATTCGGTACCACTGCAGATCTTGTCATCGGATTACAGCTAACCCATTCAGGCCGCTTTGCAAAACCAGACTTTCATGATCGCATGCAACCACGAACGGCGCAGCGAAATGTGTTGCTCGATTCTCGATGTGGTATTACTGACGATTCCGCACTGTTCAGTGATGACGAAATAACTGTCCTTATCGAGGATTTCATACGTGCGGCATGCCTTGCTGAGCAAGCGGGCTTTCGATTTGTTGACATTAAGCACTGCCACGGGTACCTCGGCCACGAACTACTCAGTGGTTTCGACCGGCCAGGGAAATATGGAGGCTCATTTGAAAATCGTACGCGGTTCCTCCGAGAAATCGTGGAGGGTATCCGCAGTCGTACCTCCTCTCTCGAGATTGGTGTTCGCCTCAGCGTATTTGACTTTCTTCCATTCACTCCGGGCCTAGATGGGGTTGGCATCCCTGAGCAGAACGGTGATTCCAGATTGATATTTGGTGCCGATTCTACTGGTCTAGGAATCGATCTTCATGAGCCGACAAAGTTTCTCTCACTTTTAGAATCACTCGGCATCAAATTGGTCTGCACGACTGCCGGGAGCCCTTACTACAATCCACACATACTACGCCCAGCTTTGTTTCCTCCAAGTGATGGCTACAAGCCACCAGAAGACCCCCTTGTGGGAGTATTCCGCCAAATCATGGCTACCGCAGAATTAAAACAACGCCACCCCGATCTTATCTTCATTGGTTCCGGTTACAGCTATCTCCAAGAATGGTTACCACACGTGTCACAGGAGGTCGTTCAGAGCAAATGGGTCGACTTCATTGGGCTCGGACGCATGGTCTTATCTTATCCTGAGTTACCTGCAGATGTCCTTACTGGGCGAACCATGTCTCGAAAGAAGGTGTGTCGCACGTTCAGTGACTGCACAACATCAGCTCGAAAAGGAATGGTGAGTGGCTGCTATCCTCTCGATCCATTTTACAAAGAACGTAAGAAAACTTTAGATAGTGATACATGAACTAAGCCATACCTCATGTTCGATTACCTGACGTTCTCACCCCTGTTCCGGTTTCTCGTTTCCTCCGGCAGCAAACCGGATACGGCTGTCCTGAACAGAAGAAACAAGATGCATTGCATAGATAGGATCTCCCACTGTGAATACGTTTTATCACCAGCGAGAACATCTCGTATCGATTATTTCAGCCATCACATCTGCCACAGACCCATATCGCCTTCTTACAGAGCGTCTTGCTCTCGAATCGTCAAAAGATGTACTTACGTTTGATGGCAGACCTGTCTCTGCAGGTATCAATCAAACAATAGAACTCAAGGGAACTGGAAAAATCTGTGTTGTCGGTGGTGGGAAAGCTGCTGCAGGATTTGCTGCTGGCTTGGAGCACTTATTAGGCAGAGAACGTCTTCACACGCACAAGGTACACGGACTGGTAAGTGTGCCGGAAGGATGTGGAGTTCAGCTCGATCATATCGAACTTCGGGAAACACGGGCTCGTGCTCAAAATCTGCCAACCGATGCTGTTGTTCAAGCGACTCATGAGATGCTTCATCAACTAAGCACACTCAAGCAAGAAGATCTTGCATTTGTTTTAATTACCGGTGGAGCTTCAGCTTTGCTTGAATCACCACGAGCACATATTTCACTTCATTCATTAGTGCATCTCACAAAAAATCTTTCACATGCCGGCGTCGATATTCAAACTTTGAATGCGATACGCTGCATGACAAGTAACGTAAAAGCAGGGGGATTCGCAAAGTCCTGCACCGCGGGCAGACTTATTGTGCTTGTCCTTTCAGATGTGCTTGATAATTCATTGGAAGTAATCGGATCCAGTCCATGCATACCACGGATTGTAGAGCCATCAGCTATTGAAAAAATTCTTCTTGATTCAAACATCTCTCAATATGATCGCAATCTTATTTCAGAAGCTGCCTATGAATATTTAAAAGAATGCGATGTCGCCTCACATCCTCAAACACATTCTGGCGACTGGGTCACTCCCAAAGGCTGTCGAGTTACTCACCTCACTCTTGGAACAAATGCACTTGCGGTCGAGGCTGCATCAGCTGCTTCATCTGCACTCGGCTATGAAATTTTTTCTGCTACAACAAACACGCTCTCGCAGACAGCAAATTCGGTGGGGAGTCGTCTCGCGACTTCACTCCGCACAATGGTATCTCTAGGTACTACCAAGAACTGCCCCCAGGCTTTACTGGAGGGTGGTGAGGCGACTGTGCATGTGCCTCTCAATCATGGAGTTGGCGGGCGTAATCAACATACCGTTGTCGCTGCAGCTAACGATATTCTGGTTGATCAAAAACACGAGTGGCCAACTGATACGCTCATTGCCAGTTTTGGCACTGACGGCGAAGACGGGCCAACCTCTGCTGCAGGTGGGTTCATCGATTCCGAGGTTGCAAGATCACTCATTAGCCAACCTAAAAGTATTGCAGACGCAATATCTCGATGCGACTCACATGAACTTCTCAAGTCTGCTGGCGGTCTTATTGAAACTGGACCAACAGGAACGAATGTTGCCGATATCCGAATCGTACTCACACATCCTGGGTGAGAATCATCAATTTCTATTGATTGGCTGTCTCTTTAACTTCAGTCAGATGTGCGTCACCAGTGAGTCGAAAGTAATAACCATGTGAGCTACGATCGATGAGAAATGGCCCAACCGCTTGATCACAGTCAAGAAAAATCACAGTATTTTGATCGGAGGTCAGTCGTCGCTTTGGTTCAAAGGGCTTGCTATATCGCGCACCCTTTGAAATCCGTACTTCATCAATCTCACCATTGAAAAATGAATTGGCTCGACCACGAATATCTGGATCAGCACCCACGATGAATGGTAGCCAGTTCACTTTTCGCTTCATCCCCAACTTTGTCGGAATCCGGCCCTCGGGCTTACCGTCAACATATAAAGTCAGTGAATCTCCCTCGTAGACCATAGCGACGTGATACCACCGATCTGTCTTAAGTTTCAGATCAGGTCGAACATTTTTGTATGAACCTCCTAGAAAAACACTCGCATCGAGTTGACCACGGGAAGCAAATATGCCGTATTCACTCTGCTCTGTTTTGGCAAGAAGACCAACCCGATTTGCAAACTCTCGCCCGTTACACCAGCATTCAACCGTAAAAGGT
>WLWI01003971.1_pt1 | contig 12593 bp, 10 predicted proteins | sample 6701501 | NCBI WGS metagenome assembly WLWI01 (sample SAMN12718690, study PRJNA515312) | sponge metagenome | isolation source: marine sponge | host: Mycale hentscheli | place: New Zealand: South Island, Marlborough, Capsize Point | collected 2014-11-01
GTATGCGAAATTAAAAAACTGGACCTTATTTTCAGTAGCTTCAGTGTTAGAAGTCAAAATCATTCATATAAAAATAGTATAGTCTTTAGGCTCGCTCGCCATTTGTGCTCAAGCACATCACTAGTATTCTCCTTGGTTTACCCAGTCCTGGAATCAGAGTTCCCCGTTGAAACTACCTGGTAGGTTAGTGTCTCACTAACCTTTCAGAAGGTGCGAACCCTCAGCGTTATTATAAGTAGCAAGCTAGCATTGCAAATACTCCAAGAGTTTTTTACTTGGTGTAGTATCAATATGTCTGGGTAGCTTATAATGAAAATATAAATATTAGTCTCTCTGGCAACAGTTTTTTACTTCTTTTCAAATAACCATGTTATCACTCTCTTATTCATTTATGTACCTAAAAGTAGCATTGTGAAAATATTTAGCTCAGAATTATATTATAACATATGTAAGTATAAGACATTACTTTCCTTCATAATGTGTAATTGGATGTACTGCGTTAATTGTATTAATTACTAATCATCACAATACTATTTATTCAAGTATTCATCCTGAGATATTATAATTGACTTAATGGGTATAGCTAAACTATTTTCAAGTTCATCTAGATTTGGTTAAAAAATATTTATGTAATTATATGCGTATAGTAATTATCATTAATAATTATTTGATGTATAATAAATTGAAATAAACACCTTTATTATACAAATGAATGTTACATGATTGAACGATAATATGTGATATATTAAAAAAAATTGTACCATTCCATCTTAATTTAACAACAAGTATTGTTTGAGATGAAAATATAATATAACATAAGTAGGAACATAGTCATATGGACAATATGATCTGAAACACTTGAATAGTGACACTATAGGGCCTGCTGGATTATTTTTTATATTTTTTTTGATTATTATTTTTTTTTTTTTATTCAAAAATGTGATATTACTCCAAAAGAGTAATACATTATTCCATAATATTTCTTATTATTCTTATACAGACGTAAGTAAAAACAATTGCAGCATAATAAATTGTATATTATGAAATGAATGAGTGAAACTAGCAGTCTCTCTTACCTTCATACTGAATTATTCAAAATAGATAATTCATATTACTGGCTAATCTTTCAGTCAAAACCTTAAATGTCCTCATAAAAGATGTTCAATGAATAGAGAAAGCATACTCTGCAGCAGCTGACAGAAAGTTCAATTATGAGAAACCTTATCAGACATCTTAGGGAAAACGTGGATTTTGAATTTTATGCTCAGCAGTTTTTCCCAATAAATGTAATGGATGGTTGGTAATAATTTCTTGTCAATTCTGATGCAGTATATGTTAATTGAGTTGCTCAAGAAAAGAAGCCAGTTAACATGATTCTCCATGACTTGCTGACTTTGAATCTGAGCTGACTGCGCTCTCAGTTTCAAACTTGTCCCATGTGGAAAGCTATAACAGAGTAACAAACACAAACCCAGCTGCTTTAATCAAGCGATGAAGATCTACCGTCTATCCACATTTGTAAATGCTTATGTCCTTCCATTGTAATAGAAATGAAAAAAAAATCACTATTGATTTTCTTTTATAGTATGTATTATTCTCTTTATTATTATTTTTATTACTTATCTTGAATTATTCCATTACACAATTTCATGTCTATTATTTCAGAAAAAATGCTACCATAATCTGGAGGGGCATAAGTTATCACTGTTCACACTCAGATTTGTGGCAAGTTCATTTCCCTCAAATAAGAAAGTGCTAGCCTAGCTTACCAGATTACCATTTCCCAGATTTTTACAGCTAACTTTATTTACAAAAAAAAACTTTTCAACTAGGTCAGCAACTACTAAAATAGTTTGGGAGTGTGGGAGCCTGTATGAACTAACACTCAGAGTATCACAGCCAATTAACTTTACTAGTTGAGTCACCAACTCTAGAACAAACATCAGCAGTAATGATGTTTAACATATTATTATAGCTAATACACCACTTATTACAGTCAGCAAGGTGGTACCATGGTACATTCAAACTGTCCAATCAGATTGCTCAATTTGAGGTGAATAAATTTCATACCCACCTCCTAGGAAGTGAATAAGTAAACCATCCAATCAAAATAAGTGTTTGTGTGTTTCCTATATATAGCCTCCTCTGTTTGGTCGGAAAGATATTTACACTATCCTCTGACCTTTTGCCCTCAGTTGTGTAAATCCCATACCAACCTCCACATCGTGGTGTAACTTATAAATATTTCACCCTCAGGATGTATTTTACTCCCTCTGGCTCTTGAAAATATATTAGTTTCAATTTGACTCATGTAATAAACATTATAATACATGTAGTAATTCCAGAGGTCAGAGTAGAAGTGATTTCAAATAACAACACTGAAAATAAAACAGTCATTCTTATCTGCAACATATAGTAAGAGGCAACCCAATGGATTATAGTTATGAATGGACATTCAATGGAACTGAATTAAACAGTAACAATTCTCATCTTATTTTAACAAACCTTACGATTAAGCAAACAGGAACATATTTCTGTTCAGTGACTAATGAGGTTAGAACTGGAACAGGAAATGCAACACTCCTGTATAAAGATAATGACATTGGAATAGGCAATGGAATAGTTACTAGTGAAAATGAAAGTGAGTACATAATATACAATTGAAAGTTTAAATAAGGTTTGAATTGAGATATTAATTAAAATTATACAATAAAATATATTATTTTAATTTATTTAGTTTCATTTCAGAAATTGTCTTGTAGCTATTATTGTTAAAAGTCAAATATTTTGTAACACTTCATGAAACTTATAGTAGATGTGAATAATTTTTCATGAAAAAATTTCAAAAGCAATATTATTTTCGCAAAATGCAAATTTTACTACAAGTTCTTGAGTTAACATAGCATTTATAGGCTTAGGATTACAATATTGATTTCTGCTGTAGTTTTGAACTTGAATTATTTATATAGCTGCATGATATTGTAATGTAATTGAAGAAATGATTGCCTAATTGTTTGAGGATATACAATACAAGTAGTATAATTTTCATTCTTGCATGGCTTAAGTTATACTAAGGTACTAAATGGGTAAGTACTAAATACTTGTAATAATTCAATTTTCTCTAAATGTTTGAAACACTTTTACATAAAAAAGTAGCCAGTAACTAGGCCTAACATTTGTGGCATTTTTGTTGGCAGTGACAGACTGAGTATAGTTTCTGTATAATATAGTTGTAGCTGAAGATGAAATGTACATAAATTACTTAATTATTGCAAAGTGTTGAAAGCTTCCCTTTAATTTGGCATTTATTTTATTGACAAACAAATTGAATACTGAGAGATAAGTTGAGTCTTTTGTCAATGTGTGGTGACTATTGTATTTTTTTCGCGTGTTTTTCATAGCAATGCTTGGATATTTCTGGTGTAGCTAGGTGTCAAGACTGCATCAGTGGAAATGAAAGCTTTCACTGATTTTATATAATATTTAACTCTGAACTAAGTGAAGCAAATATCATAGGGACACTTGTCATTCCTTCTGATACTTTTTTTTTTTTTTTCCCGTCTAGGAGTGTAATTGCAGTGTTAGCAACATCATTTATAACAATGAAGGGAAATAAAATATTTGTACAAAACGTTTGACCTTACGGTTAGTAGCTGAGACTAAAATTTTACAAGGATGCATATTCAAAAGTAGCTCCAAGTTTTATATAACTAAACAAGATTTAGCATAATATAAAATAATAAATATCACATGCTTACCAAGTGAACTTTTGGCCAAGGACAATTTTTTAATTATACAGCCATGTATTTGAATTTAAGTGTAGAAATCACTGAACTATGTATGTTTTTAGTTATGGAGACAAAGGATTCTATTAATTATGAAATATTAGCAGGATCATTAGTGTCTTCTTTGGTGGTCATCCTAGTTACTGTGATTGTAATTACCAGTATTCTGTAAGTTTGAGAACTTATATTATAATAGTACTGATTGTAAAAAAATATTTTTTGAGTATATTTAGAAGCAAAATTTATTAATTGCATTAATTTTTTAAGTAAATATTTTTTTAAAGGTACCAGCAATAAAATTAAAATGAGTGTATAACTTATTGACATTATCATGTTGTGACTTATAATATATTGAGGCTTAGTGTTGTATATAGTTTTCTTATTAATTTGCCCATTCGTTAGTTTTTATTAATTGTTGACAATCCCTTGTGACTATTATTTAGTTTTTGTTAGTTTTTGGATAATTTTGAATAGTTTAATTTTAGTTTAGTCATTAAAAAAAAAATCAATTAAGTTTAGTTAGTTTTAGTTAGTTTTAAGTATTGTTAAAATTGGTTGTACTATACTCAATTCATGAATTAAAATATTCTTTTTCTGTATTATTTATTCCCGTGGCTTAATGCCGATTATGAGCTGGGCTGCTATTCAGAGAGTAAGCTAATATATCGACTGATGATAACTCAGACATTGTCACTTGTGGTCTTCAGCTTGTGACAGGGAGATCAATTGACAGTTAGGATATGTATAAGTTGTGGATTGCTAACTAGGGATGTCCACATTATTATGAATATTGAAACAAGCATCAAAATGACAGACTGAAAGTACTTTTTATAAGACAAATAGCTACATTATGCCAAGAAAGCAAGTTCCAATGCAGTAATTCACAAAAAACAAGAAGCCAATAGCTGTGTGAAGGCTTTTACTCTCTTTGTCACAAGAACATATACCACAAAAACATTACAATTCGTAAAAAAATTACATTATGAATAAATTCTTTATAACTTGAGACACTTCAGGTTAAACCAATATAAAATTTCAATTTGGTTAATTTAGCATTTTGAAAGGATCCTTCGTACATAATCTCGCAAGCCGTACTTTATTGCGCCTTCTGCGTTGGACATTTTGCTTCCCTTCAGTGCGCAACGAGTAACTTTAAAGAGAGTAGCAGAAAAACGGGAGCGCAGGTTTGTGTTCCAGCACTGAATTACAGAGTAAATTAATAGTGCAAGGCTAACTGGTTAGCAGCTAAAACAGGTGAGAGAAATAGCAGCCGATTACTATTTGTTATGGACCCTTATGGACACTTCGATCCATACCGTATGACTATGTGATGAATACATTTTCTTTCTTTCTTTCTAATCCTATCCATATTTTAAGCTATAAACTATGTTGCCTAATGTATTAAAATGAAAACCCTTTACCTCACGCATGTGCGTGGATTGTGAACAGACTATCATCGTCAACCACTTTCTGAAACTAATGAACTGTACAGTCAGGAAGGAAAAAAATGAAAATGCACGTTTATATTTTTAGTTATTATGCTATATATGCTAGCAATGCTCATCATTACTACATTACTTGAGACCTGCTCATGGACAGAGATTGAAGATCACCTCAACCACATTCATTAGCATAATAAATGTCTGTACACATGACTAAACTGAATTCTGATATGGCAATTGTTGATATGTGTGTTGTTGATCTGCATCCTGGTGGGTAACAGTGCTGGTTCTGAAAACATTGTATTTATACAGAAAGTGATATTGGAATCAACCAATAGAATTACAAACATAGAGAATTTTTAGTAAACTCAAAGATTCAATAAAAAAGTCCCAAAGCCAGTCTCTGGGAGACTACAATTGTTACAGTAATAAAAACAAGTTTTCCCCCCAAAATCTAGCTCTCTCATTATGTTCATAATAAATTACACTAATTATGCTGCTAGCATATGCTAGTTTCTATGAAATCACTTATTATGCTCAAAATTAAACCAGCATAATTTGCCAGCCCTTAGTGAATAGGTAGATGAAAAAAAAGAAAAAAGAATTCATGAGAAATGAGAGTACAAAGATAATGATGAAAATAGTCTCGTAATTGTCAAATTCAATCATGAAAATTTTTTTAATAAGCCACAACCACTAAATTCTGTCCAGAATTAATAAATGCTGGACGAATTGCTCTGCTTGGAATACTACGAACTTGGTCTGCCACAGGAGTAGCAAAACTTCCCTCTCAGCACATCCATACGTCGCCGTGTGTTAGAAAATCGCAAAAATTGTTGGTGTACTAGGAAAATGGTAATATTTTTATTTGCACTTACAAGTAAGAAATACAGTAGCTAAAAAATGAGGGCTCATTCTGAAAAAGGGGGGCTGGTATGACACCAGTAGAGCCCCCTCTAAATCCTCCACTGTATTATTATTTTTTAAGGACAATTTAAGTTATTCTTGTACTTGTAATTATTATTATTATTATTTTTTTGCAAAACAGTTCTTTTGAACAATACTAACTGCTATAAACTTCACAGCTACAGGAGCTTGGCATACTCAGTTTCTTACACCAGATGCATATCAATATGGATATCTATTGTGGGGTGACAAGATAGGGTATGCAGAGTGCAAGATGTACGCAGAAAGATATATGAGAACTTGAATAAAGAGAAAGCTTACTCAGAGCTACATAGCTGGCTATAAACTCTTTGCAATACATCAATAGTGAGATGGAGTCCCTGTATACCATGAGTAGTAATTGTGTCATTGATGCCATAATAATGGTTATTTATTTGCTCTTGCAACCAATGTTCATGTTTGTTCATTACAGAAATTAACACTCAATTTTTTATCAAAAAAACATATAATATGTGAGGAATATTTTAGTGAATATGGGCTTAGTTTAAAGAAAGTATTGTTGATATCTTAAATCTATTCTAGGTGATGTTACTATTCCTACAAGGGTATCACCACAAGTTGTCTTTCATACTCTACCTAATAAATTAGTATTGGAAGTTTCTAGTGAGGGAGAATATGATAACATTGTTTGGAACAGAGGTGGTGTAACATTGGATTCAAATTCAGTAGCTCCAGCCAAACTCAGTGAATTTTTTAATTTTTTTTAAATATTTGTTCGTGAACCAACCAGTACATCTGCCTATGGTTTATACGATATCTTCTATTCTGGTGCAGTATTCCTTCCAGTACATGTGTATACTCCATCGTGTGTAGGATATTGGGCCTCTTATAAGTGTAGAATTTATATTACCAATAGTAACAAGATCAAATGATAAGGAAGCTTTATTAATAAAGCTTGTTTGGTTATATTCAGTGTTATGATTGTTAAGAGTCCATGTGATCAATGGTACTGGTCCTCCAATGGAACAGCAGGAGATAGCAATATTACCTCCTTCCAGTATGGAAAATTTCTCAACTTGCTCAGTTGTCGTGTTAGGTAATACTAAATGAAAACAATTGAATTTGTAAAAATAATTCTTAAGATTGAATAATAATGAAGTACATATTAATTTAATTGTCATAAAATGAAATATTAATTTACCTGGGGAGACAACTGCAATTGTAGTACCAAGTCCTCCAGCATCAGATTCTCATAATACCAGTAGTGTGAATATCTCACTTATGATAAAAGGTAACAGGAAACCTTGATCCTTACCTTTACATTAGTCACAATATAATAACATATTAACACATAATATACAAGTATATAACATAAAAGTTCCTTCATGCTATTTAAAAATGGATGTGTAGCTATATTTGTAGTAAGTGTCAAGCATCATAATACAGAGGTCTGCTATTTAAACAAGTATTAATCCTGAGATGTAATTGACTTCACAGTTTTTTAAAGTCCTTCATAATGTTATATATAAGTTAATATTATTAGTACGAATTCATAAATTTAATTAGTATTATTATTGAGTATTTATTGAGTATTTATCTATAATTTTGCACATATTGTTTATATGACGATTTTCAACAATAGGCTAATTTTTTTCTAGAGCCAGAGGTGAGTGGAAATAAAGCCTGAGAGTGAAATATCTAGCCATATCACACTGACAAGTGCAATAAATATCTTCACTGAAGTAGTTTGTTGGTAACTCTTGGTGTAAGTTTGTTATAAAACTCTCTATGGGCTTTCCATATCCCCTGGTGATATTGTAACAGCTGCTCTATCCTGGTTGGGTAGGCTCCACTAGAGTAAGGTAGCTGTAATAACTCTGAAAAATGGTTAGCCAGGCTGGTTGCTATAATTACTAGGGTAATGAACTTGCTCAATACAGCCATGAGATAACAGGTGAGTCACCTCATGGTCACATACCTAAAGATAACATTGTGAACATCTCTAGCTTTAAATAAATTATATTATAACATATATAATATGTAAGTATAAGACATTATGTTCCTTCATGCTATGTGTAATTGGATGTGCTGCTTTAAATGTATTAATTACTAAAAAAAAAACACTGTGGATTTTCTTTCATAATTAAGGATTATTCCCTTTATTATTCTTTATCTAGAATTACTCTACTATGCAATTTCAAGTCTATTATTTCCGAACAAATGCTAGCATAATCTTGCAGTCCATAAGACATCACTGTTCACACTCAGAATTGTGGCAATCTCATGTCGCTCAAATAAGCTTGTACCAGCCTAACTTACCAGCTAATGTTCCCAGGTTTTTACAGCTACATTAAAAAAACAACAACATTTCAACTAGGTCAGCAACCACTAAAGTAGTTTGGGAGCATGGGAGCCTATATGAACTAGCACTCAGAGTATCACAGCCAATTAACTATACTAGCTGATGATGAGTCACCACACTAGTAAAAAGTTCAGCAGTAATGATATTGTAGCTAATACACCACTTATTATAGTCAGCAAGGTGATATATTGTACCAGTGTAAGTTCAAACTGTCCAATCAGATTGCTTATTTGAGGTGAAGAAATTTCATACCCACCTCCTAAGAGGTGAAGGTAAACAGTCCAATCAAAATTATTATTGTGCATTTGCTATAGCCTATAGCCAGGGTACAAGTTGGTTGTATCCCTGTGTTCGATTGTAAGCGATTTACACTATCCTTGGATCTTTGGCCCTCAGTTGTGTAAATCCCATACCAACCTCCACATTGTGGAGTACATTATAAATATTTCACTCACCTCTGGTTCTTGAAAGTAAATTATTTTTTGATTTGACTGATGTAATAAACATTATAATACTATATGTAGTAATTCCAGAGGTCAGAGTAGAAGCGATTTCAAATAACAACTCTGAAAATAAAACAGTCATTCTTATCTGCAACATAGTAAGAGGCAACCCAATGGATTATAGTTATGAATGGACATTCAATGGGACTGAATATAACAGAAATAATTCTCATCTTATTTAAAAAAACTTGACTATTGAGCAAACAGGAACATATTTCTGTTCAGTGACTAATGAGGTTGGAACTGGAACAGGAAATGCTACACTCGTTTACATTGGAATTGGGAATGGAACAGTTACGAGTGAAAAGGAAAGTGAGTACATAAATTGAAAGTTTAAATTATACTAAATGACTCAAGATTACAGTATTAATTTCTGCAGTAGTTTTTGAACTTGAATTATTTCTATAGCTGCATGACATTGTAATGTAATTGAAGAAATGTTTGCCTAATTGTTTGAGGATATACAATACAAGTAGTATAATTTTCATTCTTGCATGGCTTAAGATATACTAAGATACTAAATGGGCAAGAACTTAAATGCTTGCAATAATTCAGTTTTCTCTGAATGTTTGAATGTGTGGCTAGTATTGCATTTCTTCGCATGATTCTGATTATAATGCTTGGATATTTCTGGTGTAGCTAGGTGTCGGGACTGTATCAGTGGAAATGAAAGCTGTCACTGTGTTTATGTAACATTGCACTCTGACCTAAGTGAAGCAAATTTAATATGAGGCAATTGACACTATCTCATGTAGTTAATGTTTTTTTTCGTTTTTTTTCCAACTATGTGTAATTGCAATGTCATCAAAATCATTTATTAAATAAAGAAGAAGAAATATTTGAACAAAACATTTCACCTTAGGGTTAGTAAGAATAAAAGTTTTTAATAATTTATTTTCAAGAGTAGCTAAGTTTTATATAACTAAACAAAAGCAAAATATATCATAGGCCTAACAAACGAATTAGAAAGCCTATATTTTCCAAAGTCATTTTTTGTAATTAAACAGCCATGTATTTGAATTTCAGTAATAGTCACTGAAATAATATGTATTATTTTAGTTATGGAGACAAAGAATTCTATTCATGAAATATTGGCAGGATCATTAGTTTCTTCTTTAATGGTCATCCTAGTAACTGCTATATTCATTACCAGTATTCTGTAAGTTTTAGAACTTATACAGTATTGCTAATAATAAAACATATTTCAGTGTAATAATCATGAAAAATTTATTAATTGCATTAGGTTTTCAAGGAAATATTTTTTACAGGTAGCAGCGCTAACTTCAACGCAATTGTACATAAATTATTGACATTATATTCTTTTTCTGTAACTTTTATATTGAGGTATTTTAACTTATTAACATTAAAATTAGATATATAAATTCACAATACGTTTCAACTTGTAAGCCTTCTTCAGTTGTGAGGTGTAAATATGACCATTTAAAATACAATAAACAAAATTGTCAACAAGAAAAATGCACTTAGCCTGAGTCAACATTGACGCTAAAGTTCCTGCTAAAGTTTTTATAGGAACGGAGTTCAGGTGGAGTTGAGTGCATTTATCTAAATTTGACATGGTGTTGGTGTTCTGTATAATTAATGCTTCTGTTAGCCTCCTATGGAAGTACTCGAGCTCAACTCCACCTGGACTCCGTTCCTATAAGAACTTTAGCGTCAATGTTGACCCACGGATAAGTTCATTTTTCTTGTTGACAATTCTGTTTATTTAATTTTAAATTGACATATACATCTCACAACTGAAGAAGGCTTGTGATCTATTGTGAATTTATATATCTAATTTTAATGCTACTGAGCTAAAAATGTTATATTACCAGGAATCTTTAAAGTAGCAATGAATAATTTTGTCATTATATATTGAGGTTCCGGTAGTGTTGTTTAGTTTTCCTATTTTGTTTATTTAATGTTTGTTGTTGACGTTTCCTTATGACTATAAGTTAGTTGTTATTAGTTTTGGACTATTTTTAATATTATTGTTTTAGTTTTGTTCAATTAGCTAGGTTTAGTTATTTTAAAGAATTGTTTAAATTGCTTGTAAAACACTGACATAATCGTTATGGTCTCCAGTGTGTGACAGGGAATTCAATCGACAGTAGAGATTGCTAATTAGGGATGTCCATATTATGGCAGCATAAATTAGGTATTGATAAAAGTATAAGGCTTAAAGAAAATGATAGGTTAATTTTCTAGCATAATCTACGATAGCCATAATATCAATTTTATGAATACTTATTTGAAAGACTACTGAGGAAACAGCTACAGTAGTTCTATTGCTGCAAAATTACAATTTTATTGTATTAGCTATTATTAACTTTTACACAGTGTTTATGAACATACATGTTATCTAAATCTCACACCATTAATTACTGTGACTCCATCAAGGCCAAATGTATAATAGGAAAAAATTACTTGCATAATGCTTTCATCCATATTGCCGATTCACCTGTAGTGATAAATGTAGTAGTTTTAAGCAATGGCATAAAGCATCGCTCCAGTTTAAAGTGGTCTGCCTTTAAGTGATGGGTGTGGTCATTTTAGCATTGGTGGTAGTAGTTATTATATCTAATTAATAATTAGTTTTCGTTTTTGCTTCTGATGTTGTAGGATGTTAAAAGTTTGTTATAGTTAATTCAAATTTTAAGTTTAGTTTCGATTTTAGTTCTGAAAAAAAGGGTGAAGTAATAAGCTTAGTGTGGGCGGAGAGGATAGAGTGCTGGAGACAGAGACAGAGACGAGAGAGAATGAGAAAGAGATGAAGTCAAAGAAGAAGAACAAAGAGAAGAGGAATGCATGAACATTGATGTTGTGTCATTGAAAGACAGTTATGTGTGTAATTATTTATTAGCATAGTGAATCGCAGTGTGTGTTTGTAATCTTTAGTGTTTGTAATCTTTAGTGTATGCGTATGTCGTGTTGTGCTTATTTTGTGTCCGGATGTCCCGTGACCACACCCCCATATTATTTGTGCGCATGCGTGTCTTCTGCCATATAAACAACTGGTTAAAAGAAAAAGACAATAAATATACAAAAAGTTCAGGCTACACCGTCCAGGGAGGGGGGTATGGTGGGGAGACGGTGGAGCCACAGTCAGGACACGCATGCGTATCCTCAGTTCCCCTATATTCGCATTCTGATTAGTTACAGATTAATACTCTGTCAAAGGGTGCGGAGGGCGAACTGTGGTGGCAGCAGGTCACCAGAGCGTACGAGTAAGTGTGTGTGGGATAACTTCTCCTCTACCTCTGGCGACTTACCTTCAGGCTTATAGCCTTTACCGGCCAGGTTCTCCGTGGCCTGTGACCGCTACTCCACAAATTTTAAGTTTAGTTTCGATTTTAGTTCTGAAAAAAAGGGTGAAGTAATAAGCTTAGTTTTAGTTAACGATTACGACAATAGGCTTAGGAAATGATTATTTATAATGTTTGCTTAAATTGGAGAGTTGATGGCATTACAAGTTTTACGTAATATTACATGTAGTTTACAGTTATTAGTATTTAATTTTTTTTCAAAATTGTAAGATTATGTTACAGCTAAATTATTACTACAAGATTACTGATCTAAGATTATTTTTGTTTTA
>WLWI01003973.1_pt1 | contig 12592 bp, 9 predicted proteins | sample 6701501 | NCBI WGS metagenome assembly WLWI01 (sample SAMN12718690, study PRJNA515312) | sponge metagenome | isolation source: marine sponge | host: Mycale hentscheli | place: New Zealand: South Island, Marlborough, Capsize Point | collected 2014-11-01
CCCAGTCATTAACTCACACTACCCTCAGAGAGGTCATGAACTCTGGGATCACCCAGTCATTAACTCACACTACCTTTAGAGAGGTCATGAACTCTGGGATCACCCAGTCATTAACTCACACTACCTTCAGAGAGGTCATGAACTCTGGGATCACCCAGTCATAACTCACACTACCCTCAGAGAGGTCATGAACTCTGGGATCACCCAGTCATTAACTCACACTACCTTTTGTCATGATGCAACTCATTTTATATAATACCATGTTGCCAACGCTCTGCAGTGGTTCTGTATATAAGTGGCTGCTTTGATAGACACTTTAGTTCATAATACATTAACTTAATCGGCCAAGACAATCCATAAATAAAACCGCAGTGTGACTGAGTCAGCATTTCAGAGTACTTATTTCAGTAGTTAGTTTAGTGTGGCTATTCAAATTGTATATGAAGATCTAGACATTTTAAAAATATCGTCATTTATTAGAGGATACCATGTTTACAAGTATATTTGGTCTCCAGTAAGAGAAGAGCTATAGCTGGTAAAGCAGGAGACAAACAATTCTCATGATAGCAGTGCAGTGGCTACAATGAAAGAAAATGTAGTAGTGGGACATGTACCTTACAATCTGGCCTCAAGTATGTCTCACTTTCTTAGGAGGGAATTTAATAAAGCATTTGCGGAGGTTGTTGGAAACAAAGTGAATCGAGGTGCCGGCTATAGGTTGGAAATACCGTGCATCTACTGCCTATATGGACCCAAGAAATACATTATTAAAATGAAAGAACTTGTTGATTCATTAAAATTGTCTGGACTATTTTAAATTTAGATATGTTTCAATAAATATCCATTAAGTGAAACAATTTTTGTATGGTGTAGTAGTTGTGGAAATTTTGTTTTGTCCGTTGTCCGGAATTCAGAAGGTCCGCATCTCGGAAGCTCTTAATATACAATTTTCAATAGGAAATCAATCCCAGTTTGTCTACTGCAGCGTGGTTGTCTGTTTTTTGGAAGGTCCGTTGAGTGAGGTCCGACTGTTCCTGAATATATGAAGTGCCATACCCACTTTGAAATCTATCATGTGCAATGAGTGTCACACACCTATTAATAAATTCTACAGTTTACGGTCACTTAATAATAGTACAGGTGTTTATAAATGTACTGTTATTGTTTAACAAAATATTTTTACACTACTTTTTGTGTTACAGTCATTATAAAAGTTTAACTCAAAAAATGAAACAACATACAAACTCAACTCAAATATAAATATTGTTTAATGAAATGAAACGTCTTCAGTGACTGGGAGGAGATGTTTCAGTTATTTACTATAGCAGCAAAACAGTTCATCTTCATTTGATATAAACTACATCTGCTCACTTGTAGTAGTTGGAGACTTGGTATCTAATGCTTCTTCTACTCCATGTTCTCTTCGTATCTTGTCTGCCATAACCTTATGATCACAATACTCCAATGCTTCTGCCAACTTGGTCCAAGATGGATCTTCACCAAACTTCAACCAATGGTCAATAACTGCTACCATCATTTCTTTAGGTCTCTTCTGGTAGATGAGATCCTCTATAGTTGCAAAATCAATTTTCAAGAACACACCAAGATCCTTAGCGTTACTATAAGGAACTTTTTTGTGGAATAGTCTTATGATAGTATTACAAGTAAGGTCTGAGTAGACAGTAAGATTTGGACAAACAATAGGATCTGGATCAGTAAGATCTGGCTGGACAGTAGGATCTGGTTGGACAGTAGGATCTGGTTGGACTGTAGGATCTGGTTGGACAGTAGGATCTGGCTGAACAGTAGGATCTGGTTGGACAGTAGGATCTGGCTGAACAGTAGGATCTGGTTGGACAGTAGGATCTGGTTGGACAGTAGGATCTGGTTGGACAGTAGGATCTGGCTGAACAGTAGGATCTGGCTGGACAGTAGGATCTGGCTGAACAGTAGGATCTGGTTGGACAGTAGGATCTGGTTGGACAGTAGGATCTGGTTGGACAGTAGGATCTGGTTGGACAGTAGGATCTGGCTGGACAGTAAGATCTGGCTGGACAGTAGGATCTGGTTGGACAGTAGGATTTGGCTGGACATTAGAATCTGGCTGAACAGTAGGATCTGGTTGGACAGTAAGATCTGGCTGGATTGTAGGATCTGAATGGACAGTAGAATCTGGAAAGGCAGTAGGATAGTTGTAAATAACAATTAAGGTCTGAATCTGCAATCAAGTGTTCTATGAATAGTATACAAAAGTACACAATGTGGTACCTTACCAAGTAGAGATGAAGGGGAATCACTTGCACATAAAGTAGGTTCACTTGTGGATTTCAAAGGCTAACAAAAATGATAATATAGTAATAGTACATTTTATACATTATAGTTAGACTTACCTCTCCAAACCATACTTTATGACAACTCTGCATGTCTTGGGGGATTTTATCTTTCAAGTTTTGAAGACACAGCATAGCTTGAGGAAAGAAAGATTCTTTATCAACTACACTCACATGTTCTCCTCCAGGATGAGAGGGACACTCAAACCCAAACTGGTAGTTCATGAAGTAGCCATAGTTCATACGAGAGCTGACCTTCTCCAAGGTGGCCTCTATCTCCTTCCTTAATCCAGCACACAGAATGTGAGGCTCATAGTTGCCTCTAGGAAGTTGAGAGATGACTACCTCATAGAACTTTGGGTGAGCTAGGAATGTAATGAGAGCATAGCCCAAGCCATAGTGGAATTGGACCAGGTTCTTCATCATGCCTGCTTCTTTGAGTTTGAAAGAGCTGTTCCCTATAAAGCTAGCCATCATTGCTGGGAACACACCTATAGGTACAAATCCACAAACGTAGCGAACTCTCAGAGGAGCTATGGACAAAGGACAAGACTTGTGAGTAGAGATGGCATCCAGTGTAGCTTTACTGGCACTGCGTAGGACACAAGGCATGATGTACACATCTTCTCTGCTGACAGAAGAACAGGAGGCACTTGCACTAGCAATAACACGTGCTACTATATGAAGATACTCTAACAGAGCTACTAGTTTGAGAGGTGGGATGAGATCTCCTGATATCCCAGCTGTGGCTGCCACTAGGTCTCTCACAGAAAACTGACCAGTTGATCTGAACTTCTCTGCTGTGGCTTTGCCAAAGTTATCAAAGCTCATGGCTTTAAGAATGACATTAGTGATACTGTCATACACTAACTGGATGTCTAAGATGACCAGATCTTCCAAACCAGGCACACTGGGGAAGTACATCAGAACACCGGCATGGTGGTGAAGAAACCACAGAGCTGCTTTGGTCTCGTAGGGTGTCATATTGAACATTCTGGACAACTTTAGGCAAGTGTCCATGCTGGCTGTCCTCACCTCTCTCATACGAAGACACAAACTGAACAGAAGCCACACAGCTGGAATTTTCAGCTTCTTAAAGTGCTTCTCCATGGCTTTTTCTAGCACTTGGCGAATGTTGACCACTTCTTCTCTTCCCCCTTTCAAGTTGTCCACGGAGATCACAAGCTTGTCTTCTGAAAAGAACTGAACCACTCCTTTGTGGAAGAAGTCTGTGTCTCGAATGACTTGTTGTAGCTGCTGGTCAAAGTTAGCTACATATTCCTCAGACACCTTGTCTCTGTGAGTACCCACAATGTAGGCCACAGACTTGGAGGAGGTCAGGATGTCTTGCATGTCTGAACTACTGGTTTCTGCTAGACTCATGCTATTAGTCAAGGAATTGGAGCAAGAGATGCTGGAAAGACAAGAGAGAAGCATTTCTTCTAGCGTGACAGTAGACTGCTCGTGTTCTGTAGTCTTACCTGAAGATGTCTCATAGTAGACTGGAAAATGACTCTTCAAGTCACACTCGTAACTGAAGAACAGCAAGTAGAGGCCAGGTCCTATGGTGAGTGCTGGTAGCATGTCCATCAGCTCAGGCTGACCTCCGGTGTCTTCCATCCTCAAATAAGCTCTGAATGAACGCTTTACATCTCTCCAAAGCTCAGATTTCTCGCTAACTTCTTTGAAGAGTCGATTGATTTCCGGAATATCTTGAGGTGTTTGAGTGTCTTGAGATGTTTGAGTGTGTGTAAAACTTTGTTTCTCAGCATTTAGCTTAGTCAGGACCTTAGTTAGGAACTTTCGTATAAGACTAGGTTTAGGCTCTTGTACTGGAGCAGGATCACTGACTACTAGAGTAGGAACTGTACTGGCAGTAACATGTCCTTCAGATTTTGCTGGTGCTGGTTGCTGTTCCATTTTGACTGGAGTAGCTTGAGAACGTACACTGTCTACAAAGTTAAGGAACAGCATGCGTGCTTCATCAGTGAGACTGTGTACGGCTGACCACTCTCTTCCAGTGATCACTGCAGTGGTGTCTGTCAGACCCTGGACTATCATGTCATGGCCACACTCCACTGTTCCTGTGCTGGCCTGAGGCTGCTCTGCTTCTCCAGCAGATACAAGATCTTCTATTTCTCCCATAAAGCGACGACGTGCTGTTGTTTTTCCTTGTCGTGGTATACCTAGGAACAGAAACTTGAGGAATAGCATTTCTAGGACATCTTTAGTAGAGATGAAGTGGCGATAGGCATGAGTGTATATATCATCTCCTACAGCAATAATTCAATGTTATGTAAATGAATATTTTTAAATAATTTCTCTACTAGGATGATATACCACTTAACAAACTGCTAAGTTTACTTGTAAAGATTCATTGATTATTTATAGACTGAGGTTTGATGTTTAGCCTAAAATATGCAAGCAGACGTTCCTTATCTGATGGTGGCCATATAAATTTAACATTATTCAGAGAAGCTAATGATGACAGTTCTACTTCAATACTAAACTCAACTGCTCGTGAAAGGTGATTAATGAAATTGCACTTAGCTAATTCATGTTTACTTTATGTTTTCATTCCCTTTCACACATTCCAACACAATCATCTCACTCAGAGCTATAACCAGCAAGTTACTTTGATTCAGTCAGTCAGTATTTTCTTCCATTTACTAAAAACATAATTCCTGAGAAGAATTCATAGTGGACCTTATCCACAGTATGAATTCCTCTCAGTTGCTGTACTGAAATCCAATGACCTCTTTAGGTTTGACTTTCCATTCACTTTTGGCAGAACAAGACTGAAATGAAGTTGCTACAAAGCTAGGATGCACATGAATCAGAAGATTTAACACAGGGAGCAAGTTTCTACATTAGAGATGTTTATTAAGATGTCAACATTATCCTCTATTTCTCTTAACTTTTGAGTCTCAGTTAGTTGTATGAGTAAATTGAGAATGTTAGTCTGAAACAATTAGGTATCTACTCAGACTGTAGGACTAGAAGTTGTTTGAAAAATTATATCATGCTGTTAGAAGTTTTAGAAGGACCCAGACAATCATCACTCTAAATGATAATAGTGATGGTTTGAAAGGAGCCAGACAATCATCACTCTAAATGATAATAGTGATGGTTTGATGAATTCATTGAACAAGTTTAGCACATCATGTCATTTGAGTCAACTATAGTTCAGTGTAACAGAGAAAGTTTCCCTTTTGTTGGTGTGAAATCAGTTCTGGTCATTGACATGGCTTGAAGAAAGAGAAAGTGTTGAATCAAGAGAGAGGAGACCAAATGACAGAGATGACATTAATTTTTTTTCCACTTCTAGCTAGTAGCTATTAGGGCTGGGAGAATACATTACACAAGTAACTACTGACTCAGAGTTGAGTATATTGTTCAGTCACAGATGGAATGTGGTTTAGACACAATAGTTTATGACTTCCAGATGTTAGATATTAAATTGTATTTTACAATAAATACTGATGAAAGTAGAAAGAAGAGATTAATAAAGAGTCGCACAGAATGGTTGAAAGAATAAAGAATAAGAATAAAAATATACTACAAGTTTGATGATCCATGATTAATGAATGAGAATATGCCTGCAGGCTAATGCGGCCATTGAGTTGATACTTACTGAATGTCCTCAACAGAGTGTGCTTGTGCACCAGTGGCAATCTTCACAATAGTATTTTTAAGTTTGTGATTGTGCGATAACATACGATATCACAAAGAAACATACTATTGTGAAAATATCTAGCAGAGAATATATATATATGTATATATGTATGTATGTATGTATATATGTATGTATGCAAGAGAGAGACGCAAGAGATGTAACATTAGAATATTCTATTTTAGGAAGTACAACTTGCTTACACAAGATATAGTCTGATGGGGCAGATATATAGTAAGCAGGATTATTAATAGGGGAATAACTTAGTGACCACACCAAACTATGCCGAGACCACACCTATTATAATGTAATGGATACGAAGCAACAGCAAAATAGTTATTTGAAACACACTGCCTTGTATATGTACATATCTTTCTAACACACACTATTCAGAGGAGTAGGAAGTCAAATCGAATTGGTGCAGCCAAAATAACCACACCCAATCACCCACAATATAGAAGTTTTTTTAATCATATGAACCAAAGACGTATACCTTATATAACAACTACATATAAAGCAAATGACACAATGACAAAAACATAAAGTTAAATAAACTGAATCTGCCATCATTAGAACATATGAATACCTGCCTTTTGTGGCAGTTATAGCTTATATTCTTCAAACATTTTCAAGTATTTGTGGCAAATAAATAAATTAGCAGACTTCTAGTAGTGCAAAAATGGCTACTTTGCGAACCAATAATGTTAGAAAAACCTTTGAACTATGTTTGTTTTTCCAAATGATCGCTTTGGAAGAGTAGAAGATGAACCAGGCAGGTGTGGAGTTTCTTGGATATCTTCCAAAATGATCGATATTAGCTATTTTCTTTCCGGAGAAGTTATTTTGACGGCTTGATTTTGACATCAATCTCGAGGTAATGTGTTCAGTCTGTAGCTGTTGCTAGTCTCATTAGTGAGCCTTGTCTTATACTTCTCTAGTTGTCTCATTGGCAATGTGAGTGAGGTAATGTGTTCAGTCTGTAGCTGTTGCTAGTCTCATTAGTGAACCTTGTCTTATACTTCTCTGGTTGTCTCTTATACTGCTCATTATTTTTATACTAGAGTTAAACACCTGATGCTTCAGCATCTTTGGATATATTCTAGCTTAGTTAGCTGCATTCATTACACGTGACATTAGTGTAACATTGTGGCTTTATGACAGTGTCAACAGGTTAGATTGTAACAAATTATATATATAGTACATCAAATTAAAAGGAAGTTTATTGAACTAAAAGGGGAGTTATGGTAATGCCCTGTACCCCGCCTCTTTCCCCTCAACTCCTTCCTGTTTATGCTCCTGAAGATTATTGTTGTAAGTTGGGGTTTACATTTTAACCCTTTTGACGCCAACTTTCTTAAACAGTTTGGGCATTTTTTAAAATTCAAAATTTTTTAAACAAAAATCCACAAACAACATAGGTAGCTATAGCCTTATAACAAGCAAAATAAGCATCTAAAAGCCTGAAAATGAACCGGAACCAGTCCATCTCACAGCAGGTTCAAGGATACTCCGAGGAACAAGCTTAATCGATTGCTCTCGATGTCAAGTAGGAAAAACTTTATCCATATTCTTCCAAAATCCTGAGGGACTCTCCATAGACCAACAAGCTTCATATAGATTTTGGAAAAGGGGTTCTGTAGCCTATATGTGATGCTAATTACTTTTGCTGTTATTTCACTGCAGGATAGAGAATAAGAAAGCAAGCCGTCTATGTATCTGTTTCAAGTATTGATCTACACAGTGAAGGAAGCTTAACCAGCAAGTCAGGCAATGCTTGAGGATTTCACCAGGCCCAGAAGAGAACATGGAGTGCCAATTATCTATGAACTCTGAACTCTTGATTGCTTTTTATACTATGCTGAAAATAGTAGAATATGTCCACAAACAGCTGATATATATCTGATGGTGAGATTCACAAGATGGCAAATGCAACCTACATCATACAGAGTTGTATTCTGTTCTTTAATGAACTTTTCGACACCAGAGTGTGCCCCCTTCATAACATTAGTTGTGTCACTCCTGAATGATACAGCCTTAGTGAAATCAAGCCCATGATTCTCCAATGAATTTTTAAAAGCTCTAAACAAATTAGATGCATTCCCCACATTTACCACAGGCATGCCAAGAAATCTGGTCTTAACTTCTCCTGCTGCGCTATCTAAGACTCTAACTAGAATTATACAGGACTTCTCAGACTAGTCATTTGACTCATCCATCAGAATTCAAGAATGGCTCAGGCCACGAAGTGGCTGCCAGCTATTCTGGATTATATGAAGAAGGTGAAGTTGAACATATCAACGTGTTTGGCCAGTTTTCCTACTCGAACAGCTAATTATTTGTCGCTTAATTGGAATAATTTAACTTTACATACCGTCCGCCCCGCCTATGGGCGTGGTCATCGACGGTATAATACCGCTCGGGCGCATGCTCTCGTCGGCCTTTGATTAGCTCGTCCCAGCTACCCTTATTATTTTATTTTATTTTTTTAATTAATTTATTTATTTTTTGCCTTGACCCTTGATTATTGCATGCCCCATCCAGAATAGCTGGCAGCCACTTTGTGGCCTGAGCCATTCTCGAATTATATTTCAGAAGGCTCAGTCTCACATATCAACGTGTTGTTCGTAGCTACCTCACTCCGAAGGCTTGCCTGCTGGTGACAGCACCGTTCTACCAAAGTGTGGGTTCTGTTGTGACTTGTGATAGAATTTCTGGAAGACTGACTCCGAGCTCCAGTCTGACTCCGAGCTCCAGTCTTCTGCCTTAAGAATGTCACCTGTAGTGACCCCACCCCTTGAGGCCATGCTCGAAGCCGCTCCTCTTGTGGAGTGGCCGCTAAAAATATTTGTGTCAATGCCTACGCACTCTAGCATGGTTTTTAGCCACCTTGCAATGGTACTAGGTGCCACTGCTTTATGTGGCTTGATTGTGCCAATCAGCACCTTTGTGACCTGTCCCCTGCAGTTCTTCGTTCTTTCTAGGTAAGCCTGCAGTGTTGTCACCGGGCACAGCAGTATATTGTGTTTGAAGGATGGGAAAAAGAAGTCTTGAAGGGGTCTACCCTGTCTGAATTGTTTTGAAAGGTGTGTAGGCGTAAAGCTTACTCCATCCGGGTGAGGGTGCATGGCCCCCACTTCAAGCTGGGCTAGATCAGCCGATCTTGATGGTCTGGTAAGGGATAGGAGCATAACTGTTTTAAGTGTGAGCTCTTTCAAACTTAAGCCATTGTTAGCGCCCATGCTTGTAATATGATCCAGCACTGTCTGCACATTCCATGTACTCGTGTATTTAGGTAAGGGTGGTCTAGTATTAAATACCCCTTAATTAGCCTAGTGATTAGTGGGTGTTGTCCTACCTCTTACCCTTCCACCTTCTCATGCACCGATGAGATGGCTGACCGATGGGCATTGAGTGAATTATATTTATATCCTTCAGTAAATAGCTCCGCCAGGAAATTGGCAACGTCTGTTACAGGACCTGAAAATGGATTGGTACCCCGTCTACTACACCAGCTATGCCATCTCCCAAAGAGGGAGTTGTAGGATTTATTTGTTTTTTCCCTCCATGAGCCAAAGATGAGCGAGCTAGCTTCCTCCGAAAGCTTGTGATCTCTGCATTTTTCCCGGATATGGGCCAAGCGGCTAGCTGAGGGGTTCTCATCTGTGAGCGACTTGTTGCTTGTCTCTGTGGGGGAATCAGGTGTGGGGCATCTACCAGCATCTCCAGTAGAATTGGGTACCAAGGCTGGGTCCTCCACACAGGTGCTACTAGCACCAGCGAGGCTTGCTGAGCCTGAGCCTGTGCTGCCACTCGTCCCACCAAATTCCATGGCGGATTTGCATATGCCTTGAGCCCCGTCCAGACTTGGAGGAAGGCATCTGTTGCCGCTGCATATGGATCTGGCCGCCAACTGAAAAAGACTGGGCACTGTGTTGTCAGTCTGGAGGCAAACAAATCCACCTCCATTGGGCCCCAGAGTTTGATGGATTTGTTGAAAGACTCGTGAGTCGAGTTTCCAGTCCGACCGGTCTAGCATAGTGTGAGACTCCGAGTTGGCCACTTGGTTCAAACGTCCTGGGAGGTGTTGTACCTTGATAGTGATATTCCTCTGCAGACACCATGTCCACAGCTCCTTGGACAGTCTCACCAGCTCCCTGGAGACTGTACCTCCCTGGTTGTTGACATAAGCCACTGCCGTGGTATTGTCCATCTTCAAGAGTACCGACAGGTCCGTCTGTCCCTTTGTGAATGTCTTTAATGCCAATGTTGCTGCCAGCAACTCCAGGCAATTTATGTGCAGGTTCTGCTCCTCCCTTGACCATGGCCTGCCAGTCTTCTGGTGGTTGCAAACTGCTCCCCACCCTGCCAGTGACGCATCTGATTCTATCACTAAGTCCACTGCCTTCCGCAGCATGCTCTTCCCGTTCCACTGGCTCAGGTGATAGTCCCACCACCTTAGCTCGTCCAGGCAATCCTGAGACAGCGCAACTTCTACTTCGTAATTCTGATTGCTGGCATTCAGGGTCTCTGTCATGGCCATCTGTAGGTTCCTGAAGAATAGTGGGGCAGGTGGTATGGTATGGCTGGCTGCATTCATCTTCCCTACTAATCTGGACAGAGCTCTCACTGGTATTTCCCTCTGCTGGGCCAGTTTTCGGCCCTCCGCCCGGATGTCTTTTATTTTTTTGGCAGGCAGCCTCAGTTCCATCTTTGTGGAGTCTACAGTCATTCCCAGGAACTCCATCACTTGCCCCGGGGGCAAAAGCCGAGACATTCCAACAGGTATTGCAGCCCCTTTACCTGCTCCTCCGCCACTGTCTGGGTCTCCGCCAGCAGGAGTATGTCGTCTATGTAGCAGATCAGACGAACCCCCATCTGGTGCAGCGTAGCCGCCACTGGCTTGAGGGTCTTGGTGAAGACCCATGGTGCTGCTGCCAGGCCAAAGGAAAGACAGTCGAACTGGTAGGTCTGGTTGTCCACTACAAACCATAGATACTTCCTGTGGCTTGGATCTATAGGGATCACGAAATAGGCATCCTTTAAATCCATCTTTGCCAGCCAATCTCCGGGCTTTATCAGGTCCTTTAGCGTCTGCAAGCCTTCCATCTTGAAGTGGTACGTCTGAACGTACTGATTTAGCGCTTTGAGGTTTATTACGGGGCGTTGTCTGCCGTCTTTTTTCGGCACTAGGAACAGGGTTGAGTAAAAACCTCCCCTGGCCTGTTCTACCTGCACGACCGCCCCTTTTTGCAGTAGGTCTGTCAGCTCCACCCTCATTTGCGCCATGAGCTCCGCCCCGTATTGTGGTGGGTGCGGTCTCATCCTTTGGTAAGGGTCGTTTGTGAATTCTATTAGGTAACACTTAGGATCCACCTGTCCTTGGTGACCCTTTCCCAATTTGCTAGGTGGTGGTATTGGAGCCTTCCGGCAACCGCCTTTGGAGCTTTTAAGGGGACCACGCCCCAGCCCTTTAGTTGACTTATAATATTTGTCAAAACTAATGGTGGTGAAATGGCATGAGATTGGTGCATTAGTTCTTGGGGAGTTCTGGCTTCCGGTACCCCTTGTGGAAGGGCCTGTAGCTGCTCCGAGCTCCTCCCCTCTGGAACTGTTGGTATCCGCCTTGCCTGTTGTTGCTGCCGCTGAACTCTCTGAACTTGCCGCCCTCCTGGGGGGGCCCCCACAAAAAGGCGACCTGGTGTCTGGCTTGGTGGGGAGAGACGCCCTCATTGCCTTGACCTGGTCGACATGGTCCTAGGCCTTCTTGGCAAACTCCGTGCCAAACAATTAGGGTGGGGCAGACTGAAAATTGGTTGCCTTCTTGGCCACTGGAAGCAGCGCCTTGTTTAGGTCTGTTGTGACCTTTTCCCTCCTGAGGTGGGTCATCTTGGCGCTGGCATTGCTCACCAACTCCGTGGCGGCAACGACAGCCTTCTTGGCCTCCTCCCACGTTGGGGGTCCTCCCCTTTGTTCTGCTTCCAGCAGGTGGGTAAGGGGCGCCAGGGAGTCAAGCACCAGGGACTGGAGTCTGGCGAGTTCGTTGTCGGCGTTCCTGGTGGCCATCGATACTTCACTCTTGATGAAGCCATCTAGCTGCGGGGTCCTCGTGGCCGGCACCTTTGGAAGCTGGGTAACGCCTCCTCGCCTTCAAGCGAGCGTCGTTCCTCAGGCCCAGGGTGCACCGCTCGGTAAGGAGCTCCGCAGTGGCCTCAGAGACCTCCACCAGGTCTGACTCTTCGTCCGAGTCCAAGAAGGTAGGGATAGGCCCAAGGCGATCTTCCTCCTCTGACGGGCGCTCCATCCTATGGCCCGCTGTCAGCGCTCTGCCGCCTCTGGCGGGGGCGCTGCCGCTCCCTCTTTCCTGACCTGCTCCGAGATCTGGAGGGGCTGGGGTCCCTTCTCTCCTGCCTGCTCCGAGACAGGGAACGCATGGAGGGCGACCTCGACCTGTGGCGCCTCTCCGTGTCATCCACTACCGACCGCTCTTTCAGGCGGTCAACGTCTTGCCTCAGGGAGTCGAATTTTGACGACAGCTCCCTGAGAACTGAAACAACTTCATTGTTTTCAGCAGTCATAGCTTCTCCAAGCA
>WLWI01003974.1_pt1 | contig 12591 bp, 5 predicted proteins | sample 6701501 | NCBI WGS metagenome assembly WLWI01 (sample SAMN12718690, study PRJNA515312) | sponge metagenome | isolation source: marine sponge | host: Mycale hentscheli | place: New Zealand: South Island, Marlborough, Capsize Point | collected 2014-11-01
AGCAGGAAGAGTGACACTAACATGCTTTTGGGAAACCACTGAATACAACAGGACAACAGCAAGCAAAAAATACTGCGTGGAAGAAATGGTTAAATTGATAAAAAATTATAGGTAAATAAATAAAAATGAGCGATAATTAAGCAGTATGAATGAAATTAATTTAAAAAAAATTGTACATACATAAATTAATAAAAATATTTGTTTACCAGTTCCCCTTTTTACATTAGTATCCTATTTACTCTTCCTTTTCTGGACTGATGGAGTTCATTTATCTTGCGTGTTAAGAGAACATTTTTAGAGATCTCACTGTTAATAACTTAATGATGATACATTTGTGCATTATGAATAAACCTTCCATACCAAATCCACGTACAAGCATGCATTGTTATAAATGATATTTTCCGGTCAGTAAAGAACGGCTATAACAAAACGTACCTGTATCGTTGCCCTTTTGAACTATCCCTCCATTTGTCTCAGCTTGGCGGTGATCCATTGGATGAGTGGCACTCTCAATGAAGAGGAGAAACACACGCATACCCATATTGATGACAAAAGCGAAAGCTCGGCACAGCTTCCTCCTGATAACACCACCCACACTAATTAAGTGTGGTAGTAAGGGATTTCGCAGAAGCTCATTGTTCTGCTTGAAAATGCTAGAGAAGGTATTCAGAACTTGCATAGAGTTCTCTGAAGGATATTGTCCTTCTATGATGACATTCATTGCAGAACGGAGAGATTCACAGCAGTTCTCAAGTAGTGACAAACCTGTAGTAGATATTACTACTCGACACTACAAAGGTTTAAATAGGCAGAGGTCAAAGCCGCAAACGCTCTTCTATAAAGCAGCGAGGTTCGTGGAGTACCGCAAGAGTAGAGAACTACCACAGCCTGCCCGGTACTGCTCAAACGTTATTCAAGACCACCACAGACCAGCAAGAAGAACCAGCACTCTCACCGAGAGGTCATATGTCCTAGTTCGGAAGACACGTGATAAAAGGACATGAATAACATTAACGGCATCCCCCGCGCAGTCCGGTAATATTCAGTATACTTCCGCGTAATGGAAAGTTGTCATGGTGATTGTTATTCTTGCGTAGCAGAAATCTACCTTTGCTGTTACAATTACCAGGTGTTTGAAGCTTGGCACTACCATACCATTATTTGTTTGTTACTGGTTCTTGTAACAATTGTTGCAAGTAGTGTGGATTATCAAAATCCGTTAATATAAGACAATTTTCACTGAGGGTTAAAAATCCTATCTATTTGTCTGTGTAAACTACTTGTGACTATTTTTTGGTTGAGTTCTGCAGAAGTGATGTAAAGTTCTTTTGCTTGTTTGTTTGGCCTTTCATTATTATTTCTGTTTTCATTAAAAAAAAATTTTTTTTTGAAGAGTTGAGCATATAATGTTTAATAAGATGTTTGATAGTGTGAGTGAGTGAATGACGTTTAGAAAAATAATAATATAAATAAAGAAATGAATGATTTACAAATAATAATAATAATGATAATAATAATAAAAAATAACTATATAAATAACAATTATAAATCATTATAATAAATAACAGCAATAAATAATAATAATGATTGTTCTTGTTATTATTATCATCATCATTATCATCATCATCAACAATAACAATAATAACAATAATAATAATATAATAATAATAATAATAATAATAATAATAATAATAATAATAATAATAAATAATAATAATGATCTAAAAGAGAAGAGCTCTCACCTAGCATGTTCATGAGACTGGGCGAGCAGGTAGAGCTGGATTATTATCTCAAGTTTTATTAATTTAAAACAGAAAAATATGTTGGATAGGAATTAGTATATAGACAGAACACAGCCATTTGCAGAAGAAATATTATTACAAAACATTTTTTGGTAAAGGGTGAAAGGATTGACCATTCATTGAAGGACATGATTTATCATATGGACCTGAAAGCTATATTGCATATACAGTGTATAAATGAAAATATTGCATGCACCTCTAAGGATTATTTTAAATTCATGTTGTACTCACACACACACACACACACACACACACACACACACACACACACACACACACACACACACAAACATACACACACATACACACACTTTGCTACACCCAACAAATATCATTTTTAAACATGCATGCATATATACACACTCCAATTTTGAATTAATTGCCCCCCTCCCCTCCCCCCACCCCTTTCTACTTGTTCCTATCCATCTGTAGCTATACTGAAATAAATGGAGCATTCAAGTTTTGTTTGCTTGATACACTCAGAGCAAAACACATAGAAAAATATTTTCAGTGCAACTGTATTTTAGCTAGGTTGTTTGTAATTGTTTAGTATGAGATGGAGGGTGCATATGCATAATATTTAATTTGTAGAAAGTATGCGTGTGGGCATGTGCATGGGTATAAATAATATATTTAAGTGTATATGAAAGTGTATAGAGACATTAATAATTCTGTGTAGGAGTTCAGTTTTTAATGTGTTTATATTTTGGGTTCTGTTCAGATCTTTACTGCAATTGTGTGAAGGTCTTCAGTGGTTGTGTTGAATTCGAAGTCATTTCAGATTCTGAGTATTCGTCAATAGGAGTGTGCAAAATAAGCGTGTAGTTATCGTGGAAGTTTCGTGGTGTCATCTCGTCTGGTAGTTCAATGTTTATCTGTATTGTACATATTCATTGACATTCTTGTGTTGCATTTCCGCCCATTTTTTAACGTGTAATTATATTTATACTGTCTGGCAGGGTTAACACACACTTGTACCATGGTACGTTCAAACTGTCCAATCAGATTGCTCAGTTTGCGGTGAACATACTTCAGAGCCACCTCCTAGGAAGTGAATTACATCTATTGAAAGGCACTGAAGCTTACATAGTGCAAAAATGAAAGTAAATCATGCCAAAATTTCAAAAAGACATGGACTATTTCCCAATGCAGATTGACTTCACCTCTGCTAACACGTTTGGTAATGGGTGTGTTATCTATTTCTATACAATCGGTTTTCTTCGCAGTTCCACGACAACTGCTTCTAACGCTGGCACAGGTGGAGTTCACAATTCTAAGGGCTTCAGAGTTCTTGGAAAATTCAGCAACTTGGGGTTTTCATTAACGTTGATGGTGTTTGCCAAAAGCATTTTCAAGGGGGTCTGGCAAAGTCTGTTGCTCAAGAACACTGAAATGCCAGGAACAATAGTGAAGATATACTTCAACAACTCCACCAATGGAGTGTTCAATAGCTCCATTGGCCTCATAAACAACACAGGGACACATAGAAAAATATTTTCATTGCAACTGTATTTTAGCTAGGTTGTGTGCAATTGTTTAGGCCCGTGCCCAGTCGGCAACCATGTGTATGTAGAATGTTCTAGAATGTTCTTTCAGTTAGGTGCATGATGAGAAGGAGGGTGCATGTACATAATATTTAAATTTGTAGAAGTTATGTGTGTGGGTTTGTGTATGGGTATAAAAAATAGATTTCGGAGTATTAAAGTGTATATGAAAGTGTATACAAGTATTAATAAAGAGGTTCTGTTCAGATTTTTATTAATCATGAGCAAGTTTTTAGAGGTGTGAAGGTCTTTAGTGGTTGTGTTGAAGTCATTTCAGATTCCGAGTATTCGTCAATAGGAGTATGCAAAATAAGCGTGTAGTTATCGTGGAAGTTTCGTGGTATCATCTCGTCTGGTAGTTCAATGTTTATCTGTATTGTACATATTCATTGACATTCTTGTGTTTTATTTCCGCCCATTTTTTTTTACGTGTAATTATATTTATACTGTCTGGCAGGATTAACACACACCTGTACCATGGTAAGTTCAAACTGTCCAATCAGATTGCTCAGTTTTGCGGTGAACAGATTTCATAGCCACTTCCTAGGAGGTAAAGTACATCTATTGAAAGGTACTGAAGCCACACACTGCAAAGGTGAGAGTGAATCATGCCAAAATTTCAAGTCCTAATGCAGATTGACTTCACCTTTGCTAACCCGTTTGGTAATGGGTGAGTGTGGGGCCACCCATAAGGAAGAACAAGCTAATTAAAGCACTTTCTTGTTTTATCTGCTACGCGGAGCTGAAACGTCGCGATTTCTCAACAATTAGCGCGAAATTAAAACAAGCAGCACAATGAATCGCTCTGAGTAAGTTCATGCCTAAATGATCAAGGGTTAATTTTCAGTAATTTCCAAAATCAGAGTGTGACAGAGACAAACAGACAGTACGACTACTATAGCCCTCTCGCGCATGCGCGCTTAAGGTTAATAAACGATTAAAATTATTGTGCACAAAATTTAGTGCCGCTACTTATCACGCCTGCCTCCCACTTCGACATAGACTTGGAATACTTCAGACTCGCCAACTTAGTACACCAGGCATCTTGCGCGTGTGTGCTAGGTACTTATCACGTACTATTTGTACGCATGCGCAATAGTAATATCATCAGTCCATATTTTGGGTGTGGTTAGGTCAGGATATAATATATATATAGCTACTTGCACACACCAGCCCTTAGATGTTCGAAGGAACGCCCCCAATTTTGACTGTGGTGTATTTTGGAATATGTGAAAGTTATGGAGCAGCAAGGTCCTACTGAGGTGAGAATACGCCTACTTTCTTTGATAAGAGTGGAATTTATTTAATTAATAGTTCCAATGTTAGTTTAACTAATTACTAGATCCTGTGTTTATTTACTTAATTGCTAGATCAAATGTTTGTTTAGTACTTGGTCCATTTTTTGTTCATATACTGACTAAATTATTGGTTGATCCAGTGTCTATTTTACCAGGTACTGTATAGATTCAGTGTTTCTTTATCTAAGAAATCCCACAATACCTTGATCCAGAATAAGATTTAATTTGATAGCAGTTAGTCTTAGTTCTAGTTAGTTATTTGACCATACTCCTCTCTAATTCAGTTATAGAGCTACAGTTTGTTACTAAAAAATTTTTCCAATTATAGTTATAGCAAGTTATAGCTGACAGAGGTTGATCCAGTGTAAGCGACAGGCAGGGGCCGAAATATATTTAGGTCAAAATTCACGACTTTTGAAAAACTATTTATAATTGATTGTAAAAGATTCGAGTATGACCTATAAACTGTACTGCCTGTATCTGTACATCCTTATAATTTTTTCAAAAATTAGTTGGGAAGCCCTGGCTTCCTCGGCCCTCCCTGGTTCCTTCCCTGGGTTTTTAACAACATTTCTTTTCTAATGATAGTTATAGTTATTTTACTAAAAGTATTTTTTGATCTAATTATAGTTATTAACCCTCAGAGCATGCACGAGAGGGTTATAGAGAGGGTTATAGTAGTGGTCTTGTCTGTTTGTTTATCTGTCTGTCTGTTACGCTCTGATTTTGGAGAATACTGACAATTATGTGTTGATTTTATGTATGAACTTACTCATAAAAGCGATTTAGGACCTTTGACTGTTCTACTTTTCTGAATTTTGGGCTGGTTTTTGAGAAAACGCAAAGCATTCAGCTACGTGTAAGTACTAGTTTTTGTGGGTAACGCCCTATTGTCATGCCATAATCACGTGATACCTGATTAGAATATTCTTTTGGTTTGAGATTGTAATAATAGCTAGCTATGTATAGTACCACTGAGGGTTCGCACCTTTGGTGCTTCATTTTAGTTATTGTTTTATAAAAATTATTTTATCCAAAGTATACCATGATAATAGTACGCCGCGTAAATTGCCCATTACAAAAGTATGGGAAAATCACTGTTCAATTTGAAATCGCTCGGGGAAAGTGAAATAACATGTAACTATGTATAATAGTACGGCGCATAAGTTGCCCATTCAAAAATGTATGGGAAAAATCGCTGTTCAATTGAAATCGCACAGGGAAAGTGAAATAGCGCGTAACTAATTGAAATACCTCGGTAACTAAGTGGAAACTAAGTGAAATACCTCGGTAGCTAAGTGAAATAGTACGGGTAAGTGCGCACGCGTGCAGTGTTAACCTTGGAAACGTACAGCTTGAGTAGTTTTTAGTTGGAGACAATGTCATTCTTTACCACAGAAGCTCTACCCGTATTAGACGGAATGTTTTTCAACAGATCAGGAGGAGCTGCACATTGAAAACGAAGTTCCAGCGGAAGCTAATCCTGAAATAAGGAGATAGTGAGTGAACGATATAATATAGCTACAATTGCAAATGACTTTTAAAAAAGCTGGCCTACTATTAGCGAGTGATAGCACAGGTAACCTGTGCTATTAGGGATCAATAGCACTTGTAAAGCAATTGAAATAGCACTCGGCTTCGCCTCGTACTATTTCAATCACGTTACTAGTACTATTAATCCCGAATAGCAAGGTTACCATGCTATTAATTATACTAATAGCATGGATGTCCAGGCCTACCAGGATCCTGTGTGTGCAAGATAACGAGTCATCCAGTAATACTTGAACTTTGAACTTGTTGATTGGTTTGTTGGTGTAGCTATTGATTGTTTGGCCCTGCCCAGTCTCCTCACTGTCTGAGTTCTGTATGCATGCAACACCCACTAAACCCAAATCACTCTTTTTTTCCCCTCTGTTTGTATTCATTCCCTTTTTGTTGAAAATCTGAAACCTAGCTGCTGCAGGCTCAGTATCTATACTAAATCTATCTCTTTAGCTTTGCCTCCATAGTAGGCATGTTTATCTATCAGTAGTCACTCTAGCTTGTACTTAGCCTAGCTAGCTGTGGTTGCTAGTCATACTGCTCAATCTAAATAAATTGATAGAGCTGGTCCTTCATATTGCTCATCACCAGCTGCGAGGTGCCTTACAACCACTCTGCACAATGGAAACTAAGTGAAATACCATGATATCCAAGTGAAACAGTATGGGTAAGTGCGCATGCGTGTAGCTTTAGCTATGGAAATGTACAGTTTGAGTATAGTTTCAAGTAGGATACAATGTCATTCTTTAGCGCAGAATTGCTACCCATATTGGACGGATTTTTTCAACAGATTAGGAGGAGCAATAGGTTGAAAATGAAGTTCCAGAGGAAGCTAATCTTGAAATACAGAAATAGTGAGTGAGTGATACAGTGTAGCTACAGTGCAAAAGACCAACTAAAATTCTTTTTCCCCCCAAAAATTCTCTTTATCCGCATATTTTTGCTCTATTAATTTATCACTTCACAATTTCTTTCTCAGGTCCTGTGTTCAATACCCCATGACATTAAATTTTATATTGTTAAAAACCTGTGAAAGGCAGTGATAAGAAGGCTGAGAATGAAAGTTTGAAATGAAAAACTAGCAGAGTAAACATAATAATCCACAATAAAACAATTTTTCCATTGGTCTGTTTGGAGTAAGACTGCATTATTAAATGTATCCTCCATCTTTCACATGCTGTTTTTTTTTGAGTTGCCTAACTTAGAATAGGTGTCTTTTTTTTAACCCTTAAGTACATAGCCAACCGATTTTGTAACTTTAAATACACATTTTTCAAGAATATTTTCTAGCGCGATTTCAAACGGTAGCTTCATTTCAATATTACCATCTTGTCGCCCGTGCTTCTAAGGCCCTTTTGATTGCTTTACTATATGTATAATTAGATCGGAAAATTTTTTTCCATTTAAAAAAAAATGTCCAAGAAACAGCTTATCGCTGCTGAGGTTCTTAGCCTTATTACTGGCGAACGGGAATATCTAATGCTTTCTTGCTCCAGCAGTAGTGAAGTAGGCGAAGAAGATGTTGCATAAATTGTATTTGGCGTTACTAGACCTGGAACTTCTTCCAATGATATTACTAGTTAGTAAATCTAGGCAGTGTTTATCGAGATAAATATTAGAATGTAAAAAAAATCTGAATATTTTAGATTAATTAATTTAATTAAGGGGGCCAGTAACAATTATATGCAATTCAATATTTTTATAATAATCTCTAGTTGTTTCTGAGTATTCTGATATTAATTGTTTACTTTTCCCTTGCTTTATTGGCCTGCAACAAATAATATTACAAACCTTGCTTTTTTTTTTTGTAAAAATTGCTCATGTACTTAATTAAGGGTTAATGTTGTAAGAGGTGGGGGTGTGGCATGTACTACACAAGATATAAGTGTCTGTTATTCCAGAGAGAATTCACATTTTTCACTTGTAGTTATTGTATCCTATGAAGAGACTGGAATCTTTCGCAGCGTTTTATTATTGTAGCCATGTTATGTAACTTGTAATAACTAAACCAACTTTGAGGAGTGTCCTATTAGGTAGATCTAAAGATAGCTACTCTAGATATCATAATAGACTGGTTGACCTTCCATTGAGTCAGGATTGAATACCCACTAGCTTTCTTTGTGCAATACATGGTTCAAGCAAGTTCATTATGTAGAGAAAGATGAGTCACAAAAGTGATGACTTCAGTGCTACATTGTTTAATGTGCTAGAGGCTTACACAAAAAAAGTCAGTCACACTCATCATTTAACTTTTTTTTTTATAATATTACAGTACATAAATTTGCCCAATTCAAAAATGTATGCGGAAAATTGAAATAGCAAGGGGAAAGTGAAATAGCAGAGAAGCTATAAATGAACTATAAGTGAAATTACCATGGTAGCTTAGTGAAATAGTACAGGTAAGTGTGTATGCATGCAGCTCTAGTGTACAGTTCAAGTAGTTTTAAAGTTGGAGTCTATGTCATTCTTTAGGACAATGTTATTGCCTCACTTGGCACTTTGTGATGAACAAAAGGAATAATTTTTATTTATTATTCCTTGGCGCCCACATGCCTGTGAGGACTAGAGTAGTTTCTATGTCATTCATTAATTCATTCACTCTGTAACTCTGTCAACACTAGTGGATCATGAAGATGGCGGACTTTTATGGCTTGAGAGAAGAAGAACTCTGACTATTTGAGAAAGTGAGAGAAAGGCAGACTCTGGTCAATGCTTATTTATGGCCACACCCATTCATTCGTTTACATTTATAATCACTCATGTGCTCATGTGAGCGTACCAATTTTACCGTGCCCGGTTCAGAGTTGTTATGTTCGTTATGCAGTTTCAGTAAGTGCTAATCTCTTTTATGTCTATATATTGTTGGGAAGTCTCTGCTGCTGGAGGTATGCTTATGCCTGCTCTCCAAAATGTTTGCTGTTAGTGTTCGTGTAGCGTGAATGTCAAAAAGTACAAATGTTTCTGTAGTTATTGTTTTTTATCAGTCCCAGTAGCATAGAATGGCTGATTCTAAATGTCAGCCCATAAAATGGCCCTTGAAACTCCTGAGGAATCCCAGGGACGCAAGCAGGCAATTAAGTTGAAATGTACATTCATAAATAGAACAAAAGTATTGTTATAAGTTGAAAATTTATGAACTTTGTTATTCAGCAGCAGCTAGTGACTTCTTTTGCAAATTATTGCATTTTTTAACTATCGTTGAGAGTCTGCACTCTTAGTGCTTTAGTTCTAGTAATTAGCTCAAGATAGATATTGCAGGAGTCAAATAGAATAAAAATAATTTAAACAAGGGAAGAAGTAACTGTCAAACTTTGGGAATGAGTTCTCTTATTCTAGTTTTTCGACACAGCAGGGATATGGTCACGTAACTTGCACATTTTTTGCTTTTAGCTGTTAATTAATAGGTCAAAAGAGCAAAATACACTTAATGAGAGATCCTTGCTCAGGCGTGATTTCCATTCTCTTCTTTTCCAGTTGTCAATGCTACTTATGAGCAAGCTGAGACATTCAATTCCTCTTTTGTTCTCCTCTGGTATAGCGTAAGTGGCCATATATCGGCCGATACATGTTATCGACCTATTTGAGGATTATTATTGACTACCCCTATTACGGGCCGTGTCATTATAATTTCCGGAGAAAAAACAGGCGCCCGAAGTAGTTCCGGGGACTTGGATTTTGTGAGCGGCTGATAAGTGTCTTTATAATTGTTTTAGCTTTAGTGCTAATCCTGGAAAGTTACTGAGTTACTGGCGTGAGGAAGGAAGGATAGCTGTTCCTGTACCTTCACCTTTACCCAAGAAGAGAAAACAATGGAGTGACAAAAGCATGGTCTTAGCGATGGAAGCTGTGAAAGCTGGTAGATATGGTGTTGATGAAGCTGCGCAGATGTATGGCCTTCCTAGCACTACTCTTAAAGATTGTTTGAGAGGGAGAGTGGTTCATGGAACAAATCCAGGACCAAGGCCATTTTTAACAAGAGATGAAGAGAAGTGTCTCACTGACCATATAGTTTGTACAGCTCAGCTGGGATATGGCAAGACCAGAAGGCAAGTACTTAGCATGGTGAAAAATGTAGCCAGAGATAAAAGTATTATGGCACAAGATCGCAGGAGATTATCCGGGTGGTGGTTTAGAAGGTTCATGGAGCGTAATCCAGCACTCTCACTTCGGCATGGAGATGTAACAGCTCACGTTCGCATGGATTGTACTAACTCTGCTGTACTGAAAAAACGATTTCAACCTTCTTGAGAAGTACGTTGCACGAGTAGGAATCCCAGCACAGATGTACAACATAGACGAAAGTGGAATTCCCCTTGACCCTCGTCCTCTAAACATAGTCGCAAAATCTGGGCAGAAAAAAGTTCGATACCGGGTATCAGGCAAAAAAGAGCAAATCACTGGTATTGTTTGTGTTAATGCAATAGGGAATTCCATTCCACCTATGATTATTTTTGATGGAAAGTATCTGAATCTTCTTTGGACTCGTAATGAAGTGCCAGGAACTTATTACAGAATGTCGAGCAAAGGATGGACTGATCAAGAACTCTTTCGTAACTGGCTCAAAAATCATTTCCTACGTTAGGTAGTTCCAGGACGGCCAATAATTCTACTTCTTGACGGTCACAGCTCTCACTATGAGCCAGCAAATATTGAGATTGCACAGAAAGAAAACATCATTCTATTTAGTCTCCCACCACATACGTCTCGTGAAGTACAGCCCCTCGACTGTTCAGTATTTGAATCCTTGAAACTGGTAACTATGTAGCTATGTGGCTACTGAACTACTCAGGATGTGATACTTTCAGAGATTTTGAGTCAAATATATATTCATGAATTTTCGGCTATTTACTTACTATGGACCTGCACACATACTCTAACCGCTGAGTTACAGCTACTAACGAGAAACCAATTTTTCTAATTCTGTATTTGAACGGCTGTAGCTACTGCTATGCTATGAAAGTCAGAAGGCTGAGCAAGAAGTTGTGAAATGATAAACTAGCAGAGTAAAAAAAAAAAACCACGGATAAAAATAATTTTTCCGTTGGTCTGTTTGGAGTAAGACTGTAGCGTAGCAGTAAATAGCTAATTAGTATATACAAGTGGGAAATGTGGTTGCCCAGTGGTTGTTGTGCTCAGTGATTAGATTGCTGGTGCTTGTTCTGAGTTCAGGCCCCAGCGACTGCCAAAAAGCAACGACACTACAACAACAATAAAAATAACAAAAACAAAACAGCCTGTGAAAGAGGGAGAATACATTTAATAACAAAATTTTTTATCACATGATCAAGCTACTTATAGTAAAAGTGTGCTTTCATGCCATAGACCGCGGAACTTATCTAACTTTAGTATAAGTATTTTTTACGTTGCACAAGGTGGGAGTGTGTGTATATATTTATTTAAGAGAGAATTCACATTTTTCACTTGCAGTTATTGTATCTTGTGAAGAGATTAGATCTACCCTCATAGGACACTCCTCAAAAGTTGGCTTAGTAATTACAAGTCACAGCTACAATAATAAAACACTGAAAGATTCCAAAGATAGCTACTCTCAGAAATCATTATAGACTTGTTGTGGGAGAACTAATACCTTCCATTGAGTCAGGATTTGTATACCCACTAGCAGTTTCTGCTTTCTTTTGTGCAATACAGGGTTTAACTCTGTCACCGCGGCGAGCATATATATATGCCACAATTGAACTACGCGTAGACCGCAGAGTGCGTATATTTATGCTCAAGGACGCCCTTACTGCAGACGCGTGTTGCCAGCGACGCAGTGTCAATTAGGAGGTAACAGCCAGCGGAATTTATTCAGTGGTAATTACCACTTCTTGCTACCGGTTTTTATCAGCGATGACCCAATGTATTTACACAACTAAAGACGTTTTATCTATGCTTGATGCTGATTCTGGGGATAATTTTGAGGGGTATGTTGATGAGGAAGAGTATGCAGAGAGATATGAATATTCTGATATAGAAAACAATAATAATAATAGTGAAAATGAATGTGAAATGGAAGAGGATATTAGTGAAATTGACAGTGTTGATGAGATGGAAGTAGAAAATGAAATTTTAGTAGAAAATGAACATTTATATGATAGCGAAGATTGTCATTCAAGTTCTGCTTCTGCTACTGCTTCACGAAGCGCTTCTGCTACTCCAGGTATTAGCTTTACTGCTACTCCAGGTACTAGCTTTACTGCTACTCCAGGTATTAGATTTACTGCTACTCCAGGTATTAGATTTACTGCTACTCCAGGTATTAGCTTTACTGCTACTCCAGGTACTAGCTTTACTGCTACTCCAGGTATTAGCTTTACTGCTACTCCAGGTACTAGCTTTACTGCTACTCCAGGTATTAGCTTTACTGCTACTCCAGGTACTAGCTTTACTGCTACTCCAGGTACT
>WLWI01003975.1_pt1 | contig 12589 bp, 9 predicted proteins | sample 6701501 | NCBI WGS metagenome assembly WLWI01 (sample SAMN12718690, study PRJNA515312) | sponge metagenome | isolation source: marine sponge | host: Mycale hentscheli | place: New Zealand: South Island, Marlborough, Capsize Point | collected 2014-11-01
CCACAAAGCTATGGCGGCGTTGGAACGGCGATGGGTCCGGTGTCCGGCCTTACCCAAGTGGTTTGTCCACATGGAACCCACGCCGACTTGATGCGGAGTGCTTATTTTTCTGGAAACGCCTTAGTGGTCCTGGCCGACCAATCGCAGGATATCCGCCTAATGGTCAGCGATCTGGAGAACAATATCATTTCCGGCCTGCTGCTGGTGGTGGCCGTGCTATTCCTTTTTCTGGGGGGGCGCAACGCCTTTTTCGTCGGCGCCGCCATTCCCCTGTCCATGCTGATCACCTTCGCCGTTTTATCGCTGGCCGGTATCACCCTCAATATGGTCGTCCTCTTCAGCCTGATCCTGGCCCTGGGGATGCTGGTCGACAACGCCATCGTCATCGTCGAGAATATCTACCGCCACCGGCAGGAGGGCCGCGGCGCCGACGAAGGGGCCTGGATAGGCACCGACGAAGTGGCCATGCCGGTCATCGCCTCCACCCTGACCACTCTATGCGCTTTTGCGCCGATGATCTTCTGGCCCGATATCATGGGCGAATTTATGAAGTACCTGCCTATCACGCTGATCATCACCCTCACCTCCTCGCTTTTTGTCGGCCTGGTGATTACCCCCACCCTGTGCGCCCGCTTCATGAAGGTGGGCGGCACCCAGCAACAGACGTCGCCGACGCTGTTGCGGGTTATCGCCGTCTACCGCCGCTTTCTCACCGGGGCCCTCGACCGCCCCTGGATCACGCTGAGTACGGCCTTCGGCTTGCTGGCCGTCACCATCGTCCTCTACGGCTTTTTAGGCCACGGTGTCGAATTCTTCCCCGAAGTGGAGCCGCGCAAAGCCTATATCGACGTCCGCGCCCCCTCCGGCACCAGTCTCGACGAATCCGACCGCCTGGTGCGCCGCATTGAAGAGGATTTGCGCGCCTTTGGCGATGTCGAGACCTTCGTCGCCAATGTCGGCGGCGGCGGCGGCGATATCTTCACCGCGCTGTTCGGCGGCAGCGGCGAAACCCACAACAGCCGCGTCTCGGTCGATTTTGTCGCCGAGGAAAACCGGGGCCAATCGAGCCTGTTAACCATTAAGGAAATCCGTGCCCAATTGCGCCGCCTCACCGGCGCCGAGGTCGAAATTGAGCAGGAGCAGGACGGCCCGCCCACCGGGGCGCCGATCAGTGTTGAGATCTCAGGCGAAGATTTCGCCGTGCTGGGCCAATTGGCGGCCCAGGTCAAACGCATAGTCGCCCAGGTCCCCGGCGCCGTCGACGTCAAGGACGACTACGACCGCGGCCGCCCCGAAGTGCGGGTCCATATCGACCGCGAATCGGCGGCCCTGGCCGGCCTCGATACCCGAATGATCGCCACCACCGTACGCACCGCCATCTACGGCGCCGAGGCCTCGGAATACCGGGTCGGCGAGGAAGAATACGATATCCGCGTGCGTTTCCAGGCCGACCGCCGACTGCGGGTCGAGGACTTGGAGCGCATCATGGTGGAAAAGGAGGGCCGCCTGATCCCCCTGGGCACTGTGGCCCGGGTGGAGACCGGGGCCGGCTGGGGCGGTATCCGCCGCAAGGACCTCAAGCGCATGGTGACCATTGAAGGCAAGGTCGAAGGGCGCACCTCCGACGCGGTGCTGCGCGATGTGCAGCAGGCCCTGGCCGATTTCGCCTTGCCTACTGGCTACCTTATAGACTATTCGGGCGAAAAGGAGGAACAGGAAAAAGCCGCCGCCTTTTTGGGCAAGGCTTTTATCATTGCCCTCTTCGCCATCGCCTTAGTTTTAGTCACCCAATTCGATTCGCTGACCTTGTCGATGACGGTGCTGTCGTCGGTGATCTTGTCGCTGGTGGGCGTGCTGGTGGGGTTGTTGGTGACGGCTACGCCTTTCGGCATTATCATGACGGGGGTGGGGGTGATCAGCCTAGCCGGGGTGGTGGTCAATAACGCCATTGTCCTGATCGACTATATCCGCCAGTTGCACCAGCGCGGCCTGGACCGCAGGGAGGCCATCCTGCAGGCCGGGGCGGTGCGCTTTAGGCCGGTGGTCCTCACCGCTATCACAACTATTTTGGGGCTTATTCCGCTGGCGGCCGGGATTAGTTTTGACTTTGCCAATTTCAGTTGGGAAATTGGCGGGCGCAGCAGTCAGTGGTGGGGGCCGATGGGGGTGGCGGTGGTATTTGGGTTGGCGTTTGCAACGTTGTTGACGCTGGTGGTTGTGCCGACTATTGTCAGTTTGGTATGGCGTCCGAGGCCGGTGCAAGAGCCGGTGTAGGGTCTGGTTGCTCGACGGGGCTTTGGGGCGCTGCTGCTATAACCACCCAGTTCTCAAATCTGAGCCCTTGCTTTACCCTAACCGCCCACCCGCAAACCAAAAATCATTGCTTTTTACAACAGAAAGCTCGCCATGCCCACCTACGACCATCTCATCCAGAACGCCCGCATCATTGACGGCACCGGCAACCCCTGGTTCAAAGGAGATGTAGCCCTCTCCGGCGACCGCATTGCCGCCGTGACCCCGCCCGGACGCATCCAAACCGATCAGGCGGCTAATACTGTCGAGGGCGACGGTAAAGTCGTCTGCCCCGGTTTTATCGATATCCAGAGCCATTCCATTGTACCGCTAATGGCCGACGGCCGCTGCCTGTCGAAGATTGTCCAGGGTGTCACCACCGAGATCATGGGCGAGGGCTCGACCCCGGCGCCGGTGGGCGGACGGCGGCAGGCCCCTTCCTGGGGCAATACGTACGGCGGACGGCTGTCCGAATGGAACGAGCGCGCCCAGAGCTGGAGCCGTTTTGGCCACTGGCTCGAAGCCTACGAAGAGGCAGGGGTATCGCCCAATGTCGGCTCTTATCTGGGCGGCGGCACCTTGCGCCAATACGTCAAAGGCATGGATCTGGGCCAGCCCACCGCCGACGAATTGGCGCAGATGCAGCAGGTGATGAGCGAAGCCATGGAAGACGGTGCCTTCGGCGTTTCCTACGCCCTGATCTACGCCCCCGACTCGTTCACCGAAACCAAGGAATTGATCGAGGTCTGTCGCACGGTCAGCCGATACAACGGCCACTATATCACCCATATGCGCTCGGAGGCGGGCCGAATTTTTGAGGCTTTGGAAGAGGCCTGCACCATCGGCCGCCAAGCCGACCTGCCGGTGGAGATCTACCACCTCAAGGCATCCGGGCGCAACAATTGGGACAAAATGTCCGGCGTCATCGAGCAAATCGACCGGGCCCGCGCCGACGGGCTGGATATCACCGCCGATATGTACCCCTACGCCGCCTCGGGCACGGGCCTGACCTCTACCCTGCCGCCATGGGCTTCCGAGGGCGGCGATCTGTTCGCCAATTTGCGCGACCCGGAGATGCGCGCCCGCATTAAAAAAGCCTGCCTGGAGCCCGACGATAGTTGGGCCGCCATGGTCCACGAGCACGGCACCGACGGGGTCATGCCCATCGGCTTCCACAAACCCGAAAACAAGATCTATACCGGCCAGCGGCTGACCGAAATTGCCCAATCGCGCAATCAAGATTGGTTCGACGCCGTATGCGATCTGGTACTGTCCGAAGGCCAGCGCATCAGCACCATCTACTTTTCCATGGACGAGGCCAATGTACGTCTGCAATTGCCCCAGCCCTGGATTAAGATCTCCACCGACGCCGGCGGCTACGACCCGGCCTGGGCGCAGGAATTCGGTCCCGTGCATCCGCGCTCGTACGGCACCTACCCCCGCGTGCTGGGCAAATACGTGCGCGAAGAGGGCGTTTTACAACTGGAAGACGCGGTGCGCAAAATGAGCGGCGCCGTGGCCGATCGGCTGGGGCTGCGGCAGCGCGGCTTCTTGCGCCAGGGCTTCTTCGCCGACGTGGTCCTCTTCGACCCCGGCACCGTGGGCGACCGAGCTACCTTCGAGGATTCGCACCAGCTGTCCACAGGCGTTTCCCACGTCTGGGTCAATGGGCAGGCGGTGTTGGAAGAAGGCAGCCACACTGGAGCTACACCGGGCCGCTTCGTGCTCAACTGGGGCTAATTGTTTTACCTGTCTTTTTGCGCGTTTTTCCGCCGGACTAAATCGCCTCGACCGGTGTTCTTGCAGGGCGAAGGCACTGTTGCTTTCGTGCCGCGATGGTGCGAAGAATTTCAACGTTGTATATTCCCCTATTAAATTCAGGAGAGCCATTCCTTAAAATACTGCTCAGCAAAAGGAATCCTCGATGCGAGAAGACCTCCTGGCACGCATTTCCATCGATCCAAATATATGCTTTGGCAAGCCCTGTATCCGCGGTCACCGCATCTGGGTCTCACTGATTCTAGACTATCTGGCCAGTGGTATGGGCATGGATGAAGTCCTTGAGGAATATCCCGGCCTGGAAGTAGCGGACATCCTCGCCTGTATCGCCTACGGCGCCGAAATGTCGAGGGAGCGCTACTTCGAAGTACCTCTAGATAGCTGAAAATGAGGTTTAAGCTAGACGAAAACCTGGGCATCCACGCCGCCGAGTTGCTACGCCAGGCCGACCACGATGTAGCTACCGTACCGGAGCAGAATTTAACATCGGCCAGCGATCGAACCTTAATTGCCGTATGCCGTGATGAGGGACGCTGCTTAATCACCCTCGACCTCGACTTTTCCAACCCACTCGTATTTCCCCCATCGGACTACGGCGGAATTGCCGTCCTGCGCCTGCCGCCTAAATCGGGACCCGACGACTTACGGGATTTGCTCAAGACACTGATAGGTGGCCTGGCGAGCGGCCCGATTGAGGGCAAGCTATGGATTATCCAGCGGGGCAGAATTCGCGAGTACCAGGAAACAGAGGATAGCTAGAGGAACCTAGCCCTTTGTTCTCGGATGTCGGCTTCCAGGTAAATTGTCGGCAACTTATCAGGCCCGCTTGCAATACATGTTGTCTCCTATATGCAGGACGTCCGACCATGCCATCCACCTCGCCCCCCCCAGTCCCCCTGCACGGCACCTGGCGCACGTATACTACCGCCGACGGCCTGGCCAGCCTCAAGGTCGACCACATTGCCGAAGACCGCGACGGCTACCTGTGGTTCGCTACCTCGGGCGGAGTCAGTCGCTTCGACGGCGAAGCATTTCGCACCTCGACCCCGCACGACGGCTTGCCCGCCAATGAAGTCCTGTACGTATTGTGCGATCGCCAGGGCCGCATATGGTGCAGCACCCCGAAAGGGATTTGCTGGTACGATGGACAAACCTGGCACCCCTTAATGGCCGGGGAGGCGCCGCTGAACTATCACGTCTCGTCCATGTACGAAGACACCCAGGGCCGCATATGGCTGGCGGGCAACAACGGCGTCGACAGAAAAGTCCTCGTCGCTGGGTATATAGAGGGCACGACCTACTTCGATCTGGGCGCCGCGCTGAAAGAGGAATACAACAGGCCTAAGGGCAGCATTTGTTGGGGCATCGTCCAGGATCGCCAGGGCCGCATATGGCTGGGTTTCCACAACCTGATATTGCGCTATGAGGATGGCCGGTTTGTCCACTTCGGCCCCGAGGACGGGCTGGTCAGAACATCGGTGCTCGGCTGGGGCGTGGCGCTGGCGGTAGACGGCGAAGGCACCGTGTGGGCGGGCATAGGAACAGACCTATGGCGCTGCCTCGAAGACACCTTCGAACCGGTGCCGCTGCCCCTGCAAAACGAAAGAGCCTACATACGCAAACTGCAAACCGACCGCCAGGGCCGCCTGTGGATTGGCACCCACAACGGCGGCCTTCTCTGTTATGACGGGCAGACCATGCACCCATTGGCACCAGAGGAGGGCCTGCCAAACAATGCGGCCAATGCCATCTGCCAAGACCGCGAGGGCCTGCTCTGGGTGGCCACTTCGGGCGGCGCCTTCTGCTACGATCTAGAGGCACTGCGCATCTTTGGCGCCCAAGAGGGCCTACCCGCCATTGGCATTGCCAACCTGACCGAAGCGCAAAACGGCCATTTGTGGATGACCTTCGGCAGCTATATCGGTAGAGAGGGTCCATCGGCGGAGAAAACAGTCGCCCGCTACGACGGCGAGCGGTTCAGCTTTTACGGGTCCGATCAGTGGTTGGGCCGCTGTCGAATCACCGCCTTATGCCAGGACGATGCGGGCTATATCTGGTTTGGTGGCGTTGGACTGTTTGATATGGCCGAGCAGGCAAATACGAATTTGATTGAAGAAGTGCGCCTGACCTGCTGCGATCCCGAGTCGATGCAGCCGGTATCCGACGAGCGGTTTCCCTTAAAAGGGGCACAAACAGTGACCGCCATCGCCCGCACCGATGAGGGCCACCCCGTATTCGTCTATTTTGAAAAAGATCCAAAAGTCTACAGGCCGGAAAACAATGGATTTCAGATAGCTCGCTACCACGGCCAGGTCCACGAGGTTCTGTTCGAGGTCGCATTAAAGGAAATCCCTACTTCCTATATCAGTACCTTGATGGCAGATGGCCACGGCGGCTTCTTCTTCACCTTGAGCGATCTTGTGAGGGAGGGCGATGGGCCCGGCGACGGCATTGGCCACTGGCATCCCGCCCACGGGGTGCGCCGCTACACCCAAGCCGACGGCCTGGTCGACGACCGCACCACCGATCTGGCCCTCGACCTCCAGGGCCGTTTGTGGATCGCCACCCTGGGCGGCATTAGCTGCTTTGACGGCAAGGCCTTCCAAAACTTCACGCTGGCCGATGGTCTGTCTTGCCAACGGGTCTTATGCGCCTGTTGCGACCGGCAGGGCCGCCTCTGGTTTGGCACCGAAGCCGGCGTCGTCCATACCGACGGGGTGGTCTTCCAAAGCATGGAGGCACGCCATCTCAGCCCAATTTTCAGCGTCCTCGAAGACCGGCAGGCCCAACTCTGGTTCGGCACCCGGGAGAGTCTGGTCCGCTACCGCCGCGGCACCGAAGCCCCACGAATGCGCCTGCTACAGGTGGTGGCCGACCAGATTTACAAAGAAATCGAGGCGCTGGAAATCACCACTCCGGTACGCCAGGTAATCTTCGAATTCAAGGGCATCAGCTTTCGCACCAACCCCCGCGACCTACTATACACCTGGCGCCTCGACGGCATCGACAGCCAGTGGCAGCCACCCAGCCGCGACGGCCGCGCCTACTACGCCGACCTGCCCCCGGGTGACTATACCTTCCAGGTCAAAGCCATCGACTTCGACCTCAACCACTCCGAGCCGCTGGCCCTGCCGCTAACCATCCTGCCCGATCCCCGCCTCGAAGTCCTCAAAGAAACCCTCAAGCCCAACGGCCGCACCGAGGAATTCATCGGCGACAGCACCACCCTGGCGCAGGTGCAGCACCAGTTGGTCCAGGTCGGGCCCACCGATATGAGTGTGCTCATCTTCGGCGAAACCGGCACGGGTAAAGGCGTCGCCGCCCGCGCCCTGCACCGGCTGAGCCAGCGCAGCGGCGCCTTTATCCCGGTCAACTGTGGCGCCATCCCCGACAATCTGGTCGAGAGCGAGTTGTTTGGCCACGAGAAGGGCGCCTTTACCGGGGCCGACAAGCGCCAGTTGGGCAAGGTGGAATTGGCACAAAGCGGCACCCTCTTCCTCGACGAGATCGGCGATATGCCGCTCAGCGCCCAGGTCAAACTGCTGCGTCTTTTGGAGGAACGAGAATTCGAACGCGTCGGCGGCAGCCAAACGCTGGCAGCCGATACCCGCTTTGTCGCGGCGACCAACCGGGACCTGGAACAGATGGTGTCAGTCGGCGACTTCCGTCAGGATCTGTACTACCGGTTGCGGACCTTTGTAGTGGACCTTCCACCGCTGCGGCAACGACAGGAGGACATCGACTTGCTGGCACATTATTTCCTCGAGCGCTTCGCCGCCCATTTGAGCCGACCCGTCCCTGAAATCACCCCAACCGCCCAGGCGCAGCTCAAGGCCTATACCTGGCCGGGCAATGTGCGCGAGCTGGAGCACCTGATGCAACGGGCGGCCCTGATCTGCCGCGACGACCGCATTGAAGTGGAGGATTTGGGCCTGGAGCGGCCGGGAGGCGAAACGACGCCAGGGGAGGGACTTTTCCTGCCCTTGGCCGAACAGGAAAAACGCTATATTGAGCGGGCGTTGGTGGCGACCAATGGGGTGGTCTTTGGCGAACAAGGGGCGGCCAAGCTCTTGGATATCAACCCCGATACCTTGCGCTCGCGCATGCGCAAGCACGGCATTCGCCGGCCACAGTAGCTGGGAACGGCGTTAAATATACCAATCACTGGTATATTTAACGCCGTTCAAATAACTCAATCAATATCAATAAATTACAGAGCTCTTTGATCGACTCAAGGACCGTCGAACTTAGATTTAACCGTTAAATTTAACAACAACACACTATTTCCCCGGAGCGGACTGGCGGGATATAAATAGCGCTAAATTACAATTTTACAATCCCTTGGGTCAATAGCCCAGGGGATTTTTTGTTTGGCACAGAATGTGCAAAAAGAAGGACAGCACAACAAGAGGTCCAAGACAGCCCACACACTTTGGCCGCCAAGCGGCTTTACAGGGAGAAAAACCATGACGCCAACAACATTCACTGCAGCTATCCAAGGAGGATGGAATATGCGACGAATTATGGCGCTCAGTTTTTTAATCGCACTGGCTTGCGTCGACCCCAGCCAAGGGCAAAGCGAGGGACGCATTGCCTTCTTTTCGACGCGGGACGGCAACCCCGAAATCTACGCGATGGGTGCGGACGGCTCCAATCTCGTGCGACTGACCGACGATCCGGGGAATGATTTTGAACCCGCCTGGTCCCCCGACGGCAGCAAAATCGCCTTCACCTCAGAACGAAATGGGCTTAATGAAATTTTGGTGATGGACGCCAATGGGTCTAATTTGCTCAATCTGAGCGCGGGGAACGGTCCGGATTATTACCCGAAATGGTCGCCCGACGGCACACGGTTGGTCTTCACTCACGGGGCCGGTTCAAGAGACCGTATGACCGAATCGGAGGTTTATATCATGGATGCCAATGGCGCCAATCGAGTTCGTCTGACCGACAACGAAATCGTCGATGAGTTTCCGTCCTGGTCGCCCGATGGCACCCGCATCACCTGGTCCAGTGGCGATATCCCCGATATTTGGGTCATGGATACCAACGGCACAAATGCGGTCAACCTGACAAACCGCCCCGACGGCTTTGATTTTATTTCCGCCTGGTCCCCCGACGGTTCCCAAATTGCCTTTTCCTCCGACCGCGACGGCACAGGTCTGCTCCAGGGCGGCAAGCTCGATATATATGTGACGCAGCTGGACGGTTCCAATACCATCCGCTTAACGGAGACCCCCGACGAATTGGAGGTTGAATTGACCTGGTCGCCGGATGGAAACAAAATAGCGTATGTCTCCGACCGCGACGGCAACCCCGAAATCTATGTAATGAACGCGGACGGCTCGAATCCGGTCAATTTGACCAACGACAGTGCGCTCGATGCCAATGCCAACTGGTCCTGGTCCTCCGTTAGCGCCACTTTGGTGCGCGCCGTAACTTGGGGCCGCGTGAAAGCAGTATTGAGCGCGACCAGCGACCAGGGCTCTATCCGCTAGACCCAATAATAGCGCCAGCCCTATCACAGAGAACCCGCTGGAGCCTGGTATAGGCGCAATTCCGGCACCAACACGCAAAAACACCCGTCGGCGCAGTGGCTGACGGGTGTTTTTGCGCCGACAAACGCGACGGCGTCCTCCAACGACAACGTTGGATCGATTACCTGCGGCTCTTCTAGGCTCTGTTTGAACATTCGCTTTGCGGCTCAAGGGCAACGCCGGCAGGCGCCGTTGCAGCCGCCCGACGCCCAAATGGAATTTTCAAACAGAGCCTAACAAAGGCGAAACGATGATCCGTATTGATTCCATAAACCCATCGCCCGGCCAAGTCGTGCTCAAAATGGCGGGCCAGCTGACCTGGGAAAATACGGCCGTCCTGGAAAGGGAAGGCCGCCGCTGGCTGCAAAAACAACAACGGCTGGTGCTCGAGCTGAACGAAGTCGATTTTATCGATGCCGCCGGCGTCGCCCTCCTCAAGCGCCTGGTCCAACGAGGTGGGGTATTGCGGCGTGCCTCGCCCTTTATCGCCCTATTGCTGTCGCGGCACGGGCTCTTTGTCTGCGGGGACCCACCGCCTTGACGTTGCCTGGACGCCGTGCCATTTTCCATCCATGAACGATTCGCCCACCGCCCCCGTCGTCGGCATTGGCCTGTCCACCACCGACCTGCTGTTCCTGGTAGATGACCGCCCCGGTTTTGGCCCGCCCGTGCGCGCCGAGCACTTTTTGCGCCAGGGCGGTGGACCGGTGGCAACCGCTCTGGTCGCCCTGGCCCGACTGGGCCTGCCGACCCGCTTTATCAGCCGCATCGGCGACGACGAAGAAGGTGATTTCATGCGCGCCGAATTCCAGCGCGAAGGGGTAGACACGTCCCTCCTTGAAAGCCAGCCCGAGACCCTTTCCCAGGTCGCCCTGGTGCTGGTCGAACGGGCCACCGGCGAGCGCGGCTTTACCTTTCGCGAGCCCACCTGCACGCCACTGGAAGCGCACGAACTGGACCGCAACGCCATTGTCGGGGCGAGCCTGTTGCACCTGGACGACGCCGAGCCGGCCTCCATGCAAGCAGCGCGCTGGGCGCACGAGGCCGGAGTACCGGTAGTGCTGGACGGTACCTGGGTCCACGACGATCTGCCCGAATTACTGCAATTGGTCGACGCCCCCATTCTCTCCGATATCATGGCCCGCCGCTGGATGCCCAATGCCACGCCGCAGCAAATCGTCGGGCGCCTGCGCAATTACGGCGCCCGTATTGCCGTACTCACTCTGGGCGAAAAAGGCTGCGTCGTACAATGGGACCAGGGCTGTTTTTCCTTTGACGCCTTTGCCGTCGATGTCGTCGATACCACCGGCGCCGGCGACGCCTTCCACGGTGGCTTTATCTACGGTCTGCTGCAAAATTGGCCCGTTGCACGGACCGTCTGCTTCGCCCAGGCCGTGGCCGCCCTCAACTGCGGCCACTTCGGCGGCCGCACCGGTTTGCCCAGTCTCGACCAAGTGGAAAATCTTATCGCCGCTCAACCGTTGACCCCGCACCCCTTGTCCTGAAAGGATTCTCCGTGCCGCCTACCATCATTTATCTGGGCAACGACTCAGATGCTGTAGCCAATCGCCTGAAACACTACCAGGAACTGGCCCGAGAAGTCGGTCAGGTCGATTTCAAATTCGCCGACAAGGAATGGCCTCTCGACCAGTTGGCCGAACAATGCGGCGACACCCGCGCCATTATGCTGGCGACTCCTTTCGACGGCATCGTCGACTTGGCCCGCCGCCTGCCCAACCTCAAGCTGGTACAAATCGGCTCGGCCGGGGCCAACTGGATAGATGTCGAGGGGCTGGCCGGCCTGGGCGTGCGGGTCTCCGACAATAACGGCGCCAACGCCGTGCCCGTAGCCGAACATACCATGGCGCTCATACTGGCCCTCTACCGTCATTTAGAAGACCTCTTCAACAACGTCCGGCGTGGAGATTGGGCCGCCGATCACCGCAGCGGCGCGATGCCCTTCCCCACCCTGACAGGCAAGCGCGTCGGCATTATCGGCCTGGGCCGCATCGGCTCGCGCGTGGCCCGTCGCCTAAGCGGCTGGGATTGCGATGTAGTATTCCACGATATCCGCACCTTCGACCAGGATTACCTCGACCACTCTGGCGTCCGCCCACTACCCCTGGACCAACTATTGTCCAGCAGCGATGTGGTCACGGTGCACGTGCCCCTCGACCGCACCACCGAAAAACTTATCAGCAGCCGCGAATTGGCCTTGATGAAAAAATCGGCGGTACTGATCAATACCTGCCGTGGCCCCGTTGTCGACGAAACCGCCCTCATCCAGGCCCTGCAAGAAAAACGCCTGTGGGGCGCCGGCCTCGACGTGACCGAAGTGGAGCCCATCGCCGACGATAACCCGCTGCTATCCCTGCCCAACGTCATCATCACCCCACACCTGGCCACCCTTTCCCCCGAAGGCGGCGCCCTGGCTGCCCACCACATCGCCATCAATACCGCCCGCGTCGCCCTGGGCCGCGAACCAACCTCTGTCGTGCGGCTACCGGGGGCCACTAGCTAACGATTCGCCGGCTGCTGCCCGAATTCGGTGGCGATCGCCTGCGGGTCTGCCCCGACCGGCCTGGCCACGGATCTCGGGTCCGCGCAGCACTGAAGTTAAAAAGGTAAAGGGTATTCATGTCTAGGAAGAGAAAAGAACTGATCCGCACTCTTCTCAAAGGTATTGAGACCGGCGACGAGGAGGCTGTCGCTGTCGTCAATCCCCGCAAATACATCCAGCACAATCCCGAGACGCACGAGGGCGGCGAAGGCTTGGCGGCGCTGTTCAAGCGGATCGCCAAGACATCTCCACGGGTCGATATCGTACGGATCTTCTCAGAGGGCGACTACGTATTTGATGCTGTTGCCGAATTCAGGGAGGCCTTTATCATAGAGCACTAATTTCCCGTTGTCCATTCTCCCCCTTCTCCCCGAGGTGGTCTATGTCTCTGTCCCAGCGACCGATTGAGCCCGTGCCGGAA
>WLWI01003977.1_pt1 | contig 12585 bp, 5 predicted proteins | sample 6701501 | NCBI WGS metagenome assembly WLWI01 (sample SAMN12718690, study PRJNA515312) | sponge metagenome | isolation source: marine sponge | host: Mycale hentscheli | place: New Zealand: South Island, Marlborough, Capsize Point | collected 2014-11-01
CGGTTTAAAGAAAATGTTTAGCGGCGGTTAATAAAAAAAAATAATAAAACATGAGTTATAGAAATCCACAAATAATAGTAGATAGATCAGCTGAGATATGGGCTCAAGGTATTGCCAAGGTAGGTGATGTACTGAATAGGGGTATAGAAGCGTATTTTGCGGCTAAGAAAAAAGGCGAAGAGGTTCAAAAAAAGAAAGACGAAGCTATAAACACTACTATGATACAGGGTGATTTAAAGCAAAGTGCTCTTAGAAATCAAATGGCTAAGAAAATAAAAGACGTTTCTCTTCAAGAAAAGTTTACGAAGAGAGCTGAACTACTAGCTAATGGAGATGATGAAAACAAAGGAGCTATATGGTACAACACTCAATTAACGTTAAACCCACCTACAGACAAGGGCTTGCTAAAGGAGTATAAAGATAAAGTAAAAGATTATCAAAAATACATGGCTAATAGTGCACAAGAGATAGGGTACGTAATGTCTGCTCTTGAAACAACTAAAAACCTTAGCGCTCAGCAATTAGTTGATGGTTACGCTGTGGCTGGTAAAGATGGTGGTGGTGAGTTACAAAACTTAATGGCTATGAGAGCTTTGGAAAATAAAGCTTTAGAAGGTTTTGATTACGAGAAAGATCTTGTGTATAATGAAGATGGAACAAATAGTTTAAAGGTAGTTGGTTATTTAGATAAAGATAGTAAGACATATAAAGCTTGGGAAAAAACTGGTATATTTAAGAATCAAGATCTAGAGTACACAAAAGACGGTAAAATTAAAATATCATGGGAGAGAAACTTAGCTAAATGGGGAGAAGATGGCAGTTTTGTCAATGAAATATCGCCAGCTGTAGATATTAATTCAGTAATGGAAGGTACAGGTTTGATAAATAAAAACGGCTCAGCTAATGATAACCTTTACGTTACACCAACTGTTCAGCAAAAATTAAAAAATCAAGACGGTACAGAGTCTATAAACACTGAAAAGGTTTTAGATTATAATAAGTTATACAATAATTCCGCATTTAAAGCCGAGATACAAAGTAAAGCTGCGGGTCTAGACGCTATGCTTGAGCAGGATCAAATTGATTTTGTAAGAAGTAGATTTGGTTGGGGAGATATTAAGACTAAAGACTTCTTTAATAAATCTAGAAAGGATAGATTAGCTTTTTATGAAGGGCAACTAGAGATGGAGGCTGTTAAAAAACTAGGTAGCTTTAGAAAAGCCACTGCACAAGACGTTAAAACACTTTATGAAGTTATGCCTGGAATAAAAGAGGGTGATCCTATTATATTTAAGCAAATCAGTACACAAACTATTGAACCACCTAGAAAGGAAACTACCAATGTGTCAGAGTCACCTAAAATAGCAAAAGACTACATAGAATCTTTTTTAATAGATCCAGTTAGCTTTTTAGAGGATAGGTTCTCTGTGGGTAAAGAAGACAGTGTTTATAAAGAAATGTCTTTTAAAGATGGGTTAATAACCGTTAGACCGCCTGATAAAGAGTTTAAGGTTGGTAAAGGCGAAGACTCTACTATAGAACTAGAAGAGCAAGAGGAAGAATCATTCCCTATAAACAGCTCACAAGGTAAAAGACTACTTAGAGATTTAATACAGAAAGAGGTTGGTTCAGATAAGGCAGGTAGAGAGATAATGAGGATTATAGATAAAACTTTTCCAAAAAGTTCAAAAACTAGTTTTACAGACGCGTTGGAAAACAATTTTCCTCTTACTCAAAAGCAACAACAAAAAGTTAACCAAGAATTTAACTAATAAAATTAAATAAAATATGCCAGTAAAAAGATATGAAGTTGATGGTAATCCTTATGATGTATCTGATGCTAAAGAGCAAGAGTTTTTAAGTAAATTTAGTAATGCTGTTTTCATAGGTGTTTTGGATGATAAAGGTGTTGTTGTAAAACAAAAGATTGAAGACGAGCCACAGGATTTTCCAACAAGCGCTGCAGCGGATGCGGATGTAGTGCAGCCAATGACAGCATCACAAGCAGGCGTTACGGACTTACCTTCGGTAGATACTTCTTCGGAATCACAAGATCCTAAGCCTAGGTATTTAGAATTTAAAAGTGGTACTGTAGTGTATGAAGATACATATTTAGAAACTAAAGCAGGCAAGCCAGGCTATCCATCTACTTTTGATGAATATGCTGCTGCTTTTGGTTCAACACCTAAAGAGTTTGATGTAGAAGAAGTTACTATAAAAGCAACACCTTCGGCAGATAAACTTATAGAGCTAAAGCAAGTAGCTAATAATACAGTATACAACAAAAAAACAAAAAGGTTTGAATCTACAGGTATAAACCAAGAATTATTTAGTTTTGAAGAAGAAGGTGGTGTTAAAATTTATAATAAACTATTTGAAGGTTCTAACATAGATTTCGTAGAAACAGACTATGAAAAAGGACAAACAGATCCTTTGGAATTAATGGTGCTTGGTACTGTAGATACTGAGGGAGCTACACAATTAGGTTCAGAAGCTATAAAGGCTAGAATATTAAATCCAGAAACTGGGGAGTATGTGTATTCTGAAACTTTAGAATTTGAATCTGACGGATCTATAGCTAATAGCGATAAATTAGAAGGTTTTATAGAAGCTAACAAGGGTACTATAGATGTACCAAGTTGGACACGTAGCAAGAATAAGTTAGTTGGAGAATATAAAAATTGGTTAAACACAGAGTACAACCCGATGCTTAAAAAAGCTGAGTTTGTTGCAACTGAAGAATATTTGACTAACGATGATCTTTTTAAACCAGTAACAAAAACTAAAACAGCTGCTGGATATAATGTTAGTTATACTTATGAAGAAACAGTACAGCCTTATCAAAATGAAATAACAAAAGAAATAAATAAACTAAAAGCTAAAAATCCTAATGCCTCTGCAAAGGAAATAGAAGATAAAGCAAAATTAAACGTAAGAACTAATCTTTATGAGTCTTCTAGAAACGATGCTATCTATGATATAAGACAAAAGTTTATAGAGAACTCCTCAAATAAGGATGAAGCACAAGCGTTCTTGTATGCTAGTGAAACTCTTGTTAAAAGTGAAGAAGCTAAAACGTATAATGAATCTTCTAAGAAATCACAAATAGCAGGTAATCAAATTGAAGAAAATATAGCTGACGGTGAATTTGTAGCTAAAGTATATTCTCAAGGAATGAGTGATGATGCTGAGAATAAGAAAATAAACGAAATAGCTAAAAAATACCAAATACAAGTAGTTCCTAGTACTAACACTGTATCAAGCCTTGAGTTTAATAGCAAGTTTAATTTACCTAAAGATGCTAAAGTTTCAGAAAACTTATACAATCTTATAAACGCCATAGGCACCTCCAGAGAAGCTAACGCTAATGATTATAAAAATCAAGTAGAAAAATCTAACAGTGCTATTGCTAATATATCTGATCTAGCTACATCTATGGATGCCACTGCTAAAAACTATGAGTTAGCTGATAAGTACGCTGCGAACATAGGTCTTGGTTTTTCTGATATAGGTGTGGGTATAGGTTATTTAGGCGGTAGTATATTAACACTTGGTCAATCAGATAAACTAAAAGAATTGGGATCTGAATATGTAGAGTCTACTAATAAGATTAGAAAATCGTATGTTAGAGATGTATCAATAGATGATGCTTTTTCTAGCGCAGAAAATACTAGTAAATTTGTTATGCAGGAAGTAACAAATCAAATACCTATACTAGCATCAATGATGATATCAGGTGGAGCTGCTAGCTTCGTTGTTGGTGCATCAAGCATGGGTGGCAAAATGATGGACATGGAAAATGAAATAGCTACAGGTAAAGCTGACTATTCAGGTGCTGAAGTTTGGTTAAAAAGTGCTGGTTATGGATTAGCTGAAGGTGTTTTTTCTGAGTTAACAACAGTGCAATCATTAAGAAGAGCGAAGCTAAACTGGATGGGTGCTGGTAAGGAGCAGATTATAGATAGCTCAACTAAAGCTTACTTAAAGAGTCAATCTTCAAGCTTGATATATGAGCCATTATCAGAAGCGATAGGTGAAATAGCTACAACCGGTGTTCAAAACTTAATAGATGGTAAACCTGTAATGCAGGATATGAAACATTCAGGTATTTCTGGATTAGGTTTTGGTTTTGCTTTTGCAGCTATACCTTTTATGAAAGGTATGTATAACTCACAATTCTCAACATATAAAAGTAGAGAAGAGATAAGGAATTTACAAAAAGAAATAAAAAATCTTGGAATAAAACTAGACAAGTCTTTACTAACAAAAACAAAGAGAGAGATTGAGCGTAATATAAAATCTAAAACCGAAGAGCTTAATAACAAAATAGAAGAGCAAGATTATATTATAAAAAATAATTTTACAAGTGGTGGTATAAAGTCTGTATCAACATTGATAAATATACAGGCTGATTTAGAAAATCAAGCCAAAGAAGTTCAAGCTGACGCTACTATAGATTCTGACACTAGAGCAAAATTAATATCTGATCTTCAGAATAAGTATAATAATATCATACAGGCTAAGCAGAAAGCATTATCACTAAGATCTATAACAGGTAATCAAACAGAGTGGGAAGCTTTTAAAGGTTTAGATAGATCAAAGTCTCAAGAATACTTAGATACTGCAGAGTCTATATTATCTGGAGAAAATGGTGGTAGAAAAGTAGGTAAAGAAGCTATAAATGCTAAGGCTTACGACTTGTACTTTGGTGACATAGTTAGAGAGGAAAACAAAAAGCTTGGTAGAAAAAACTCTAGTTTGTTTAAAAACTTTAAATCATTTGAGACTGTAGAAGATGCTATAGCTGATTTAGATACACAACCTGATTTAGATCCTAAAGAAAAGCAAAGGATAATAAAAGGTTTAAAAAATGGTAATGATGGTTATGCTGATCCAAACACAAAAGCACAAGTCGCTGTTGTTGAAAATCAAGTAGCAAACCAAAGAAGATACACTAAAACACATGAAGTTGGTCACGCTGCTTTTTGGGAGCTGCTAGGTAGCAAACAAAACGATGCTACATTTAAAGGTATTAGTGATCAGCTTTTGAAAACTTTAAAATCTACAGATGAAAAAGTTTATAATGAATTAATTAAAGATGGTATAGATGATGAGGCTGGTAATATAGATCCAGCAGAGGTTATAGCTAGATTCTCAGAATATGTTGCTGAAGGTAAGATAACGAACGTTCAAAAAGCAAAGGGAATTGCCGGTCTATTCGGTGTTATAGTCCAAAAAGAGTTTAGTAAAGATTACAATTTTGATTTTAGAGGAGAGCAAGATATATTCAACTTTGTTGTTGGAATGGCTAACAAAATAAAAGATGGTACATTAACTACGGCTGATATTAAAAGAGCTAAAGATAGTGATGTTATAAAAGACTTACCTGTCTCAGAAATTGATAGTGGTGAAGCTGTTACAGCTTTTAGTGAAAACGTATCACCTAAAGGTAAGCAATATGTAGATTTGTTTAAAGAAGGTCTTATAGAAAACGAGCAATTAGTTGATATCATAAACTCACCTTCTTCTAAACCTGAAGAAAAGTTTGGAGCTATAGATGCTATAGTAGAGGCTAATTGGCCAGTTATAAGTAACTCTATAAAGTTTAACCCAACAGGTTCTATACCTATAGAGTCTGTCAAGACAGCTGTAAAAGAGCAACTTCAAGGTATATTTCCAGGTCGGAATAAAGAATTTTTAAAAGATTTTGATGCAGAGAAAAGTAAGGTAACTACAGTTCTAGGTCCAAATTTTCTTGGTAGAAGACAAGCTGAAATACTAGAAAGAGCTAAAAACATAGGTGAGAAAAAACTAGATGGAACTAGTACAGATTCTGAGCAAGCTAAACAAATTGTAGACACATCTACTAAGACCAGTGTTGCTGTAGATAAGTTGGCTAAAAAACCTACAGAAACAACTAAATTTAAATCTAACTATATATCTCCAGAGTTTAAAAAATCTTTAGACACTGACAAGAGCGAAAAACAAGCTATTGAAGATAAGATATCTAGTACTGTAAAAGAATCTTTTAAAGATAGATCAGTTAGTAGATTTAAAGAGACTGGTAAAATACCTCAGGAATTAGCGCAGCTTTATGCAGATATGTTTGGTATAAAAACAGTCTCTGCTCTTATAGAAAAACAAAGAAACTTACAAAAACTTGATCAAGAAGGAGCTGTTAGAGCTAGACAGTTTTTAATAGATAATGCAGCATCGGATTTTGCTAGATTACCTAGAAGTAAAGATGATACTGGTAAAGCCACTGGAATATTACAAACTAAGATAGGTAAGGTTTTATATAATAAAGCAGGTAAATTAACCGGTAGTTTAAAAACATATACAGACATAATTAAAGGTAAAAATATTACACTAGAGGGTTATGATGGTAAGCAGTATGAGTTTAATCAACTCGACAGTAAAGGTAATAAAAAACCAATATATAGAGATGCGCAGCATATAAAAGCAGCTTTAGATTTTCATATAAGAAATAGAGCCTTAGAAACTTTAATACCTGAACAGGGTAAAAGAATACAAGCTGGTGCTAAGTTTAGTAAAATAAATAAAGAAACATTAAACCAAATAGCTCAAGCTAAAAATATAAACAAGGCTACCAAGCTAGCTGGTATAAAAAATAAAATAACTGTAAACGATAATAATAGAGTTAAAAAGCAAGAGCAAATGCTTGATTTTATTATCTCTGGTGACATACCTAGTATTATTTTTGAGGCTGGTAAGTTTGGTAATTTTGGTAAATGGAATCGTAGAGGTAAGATTGTTAACGGTGTTTTAGTACCTTTACCTAAACCTGCTGCTAAGTATTTTAAAACAAAAGATGGTAAATTAATAAAAGAAGGATCTAAAGAATATGCTTTAGCTGAAAAAAATGGAGACTTCCTAGCAACTAGAGGAGGTTTGTATTATGGTGTTAAAGATCCAGCATATATCGAAGCGTTACAAGCTTCTAAAGAAAATGATAGTAAATACCCTAAATTACAGAAAGCAAAAAGAGTAAATGAAAAAAATGCTTTCACTAAAAAAGGGCAAAAACAGTCTGATGTAAATTTAGATACTCTTCAAGTTATGGCTGAGGTTTTAGCTGATGCGGTTCATAGTAAAGATATGCCTATAGAAATAGCAGCTTTGTATATATCATCTAGCTATCAGGCTACTACTGGTATAATAAAACTAGCTGGTAAGTTTAAATATAGATCTGAAAAAATGGAGTATGGACCAGCTGATTCTAAACCAGGTCAAAGAACTGGCGCTAAGTTTAGAGAAGAGCATAATCCTCCAGCTTCAACTATAGGTGCTTATTTAATATACGCTATAAGTAAAAATGAAGTAAAGCCTTTCATGAGTTTAATTAAAGACAATTATTATCAAACATTGTTATCTAAAGCTGATGATCACAAGTTAGATATGGCTAAACTAGATGCTAGATTACCAGAAGGTACTAGCATACTTGATAATTCTGCTATAAGACTAGTTGAAGCAGGTATAGATATAAATAGCTTGATAAATCCTTTTACTAATAAAACAATGGCTGAGGAACTTGGTGTTTCTTTGAATAAAAGTGATAGAAGTTTAGAAAATATAGCGGAACAAAATAAATTATTAAAAGATTTAATACTAAAAGAAGGATTATACAAAAACCCTCAAGCTTACTTAAATGATTTTGTAAAGTTATCATCTATAACGAAGGCATCTAAAGTAAACAACAAAAACACACCGTCTAGTGTTAAGTTTTCTAAAAACGTAACAAACAAGGAAGCGTTAGATAACCTAGGTAATATAGATAAAGCAATGTCTATAGCTAGAAATCCTGATGCTCCAGTTAGAAAAATTAGAGTATTTGACTTTGATGATACATTGGCTAGAACTAAAAGTAATGTGTTATATACTATGCCTGATGGAACTACAGGTGCTATTGATGCCGCTACCTTTGCTAAAGATGCAGGTAACATGGAAGCTCAAGGTGCTGAATGGGATTTTTCTGAATTTAGTAAAGTTATGCAAGGAAGTAAAGGACCATTATTAGATGTAGCTAAAATTATAGCAGACAAACGTGGTACTAAAGATGTATTCGTTTTAACGGCTAGACCTGCTGATGCTGCTGGACCTATAAAGGAATTTTTAGAGAGCATGGGATTAAATATTCCATTAGAAAATATAACAGGTTTAGGTAACGGTACTCCGCAAGCTAAAGCTAGATGGATAGTAGATAAAGCTGCTGATGGTTATAATGATTTCTACTTTGCAGATGATCACACTGGAAATGTAAAAGCCGTTAAAGATGCTCTAAGTGTGTTAGACGTTAAATCTAAGGTACAACAAGCTTATGTTAAATTTAGCAATGCTAGTAAATTAAATAAAGATTTTAATGACATAATAGAAGGTGCCACTGGTATTGCTTCTGAAAAAATATATGGTAGCGCTAAAGCTCAAGTAGCTGGAGCTAATAGAGGTAAAGTGTTTAGAGGTATAGCCTACTCTGCTCAAGATTTTCTAGGTTTAATATACGAAACATTAGGTAAAGGAAAAGTAGGTGATGCTCAAATGGCTTGGTATAAAAAAAATCTATTAGATCCTTATGCTAGAGCTATGAACGATTTATCTTCAGCAAGACTTGCTATGATGAATGATTATAGGGCATTAAAAAAACAGTTAGGTATTGTACCTAAAAACTTACGTAAGAAACTACCTGGAGAGCCTTGGACAAGAGAGCAAGCTGTTAGAGTATATATCTGGAGCAAACAAGGAACTGAAGTACCTGGTATAAGTAAAGCTGATTTAAAAGAATTAAATAGCTTTGTATCAAACAACTCTGAGCTGCAAGTATTTGCTGATCAAATAATAGCTATACAAAAAGGTGATATATACGCTGAACCAGGAGATAGCTGGGTTTCTGGTAGTATATCTACTGATATGTTAAGAGGTTTAAATACTATCAAAAGAGCTAAGTACTTAGAGCAATGGCAAGCAAATGTCGATGCTATATTCAGTGAAGAAAACAGAAACAAACTAGAAGCCGCTTACGGTATAAAATATGTGAAAGCTTTAGAGAATAGCATAGAGCGTATGAAGACTGGTAGAAATAGATCTTTTTCTGATGACAGTTTAACTGGTAGATTCACTGATTGGCTGCAAGGTAGTGTTGGTGCTATAATGTTCTTTAATACTAGATCAGCAGTGCTTCAAACTTTATCTGCTGTTAACTTTATTAACTTTACTGATAATAATCCTTATGCTGCGGCTAAAGCTTTTGCAAATCAAAAACAATATTGGAAAGATTTTACAAAACTTATAAACTCAGACTTCTTAAAAGAACGTAGATCTGGATTACGTATGAATGTAAATGAAGCCGATATAGCCGACATGGCAAAGCAAGAAGGTCCAAGAGGTGTTATAAATAAACTATTGCAATTAGGTTTTGCACCTACACAAATAGCAGATAGTTTTGCTATTGCTTCAGGTGGTGCTACTTTTTATAGAAACAGAATTAAAACATACACGAAACAAGGTATGGATCAGGCTCAAGCAGAAGAAAAAGCTTTTCAAGATTTTAGAGAGAACGCTGAAGAGTCTCAACAATCTTCTAGACCGGATAAAATATCAGCTCAGCAAGCCGGACCATTAGGTAGATTGATACTGGCATTTGCTAATACACCTGCTCAGTATGCTAGACTTACAGATAAAGCTATACGTGATCTCAAAAACGGCAGAGGTGATGCTAAAACTAATATAAGCAAAATAATATACTACACAACAGTCCAGAATTTAATATTCAACACTATACAGCAAGCATTGTTTGCAATGGCTTTTGATGAAGAAGAGGTTGAAGATGAAAAAGCAAAAGAAAAGTATATTAGTATAGCCAACGGTATGGCTGATTCAATACTAAGAGGTACTGGTATTGCGGGATCTGTTGTATCTGTAGGTAAAAATGCTATTATAAGAATAATCAACGAGTCTAAAAAGAAAACACCTAAATACGAAAAAGTTGGGTATGAGCTTACTAAAATATCTCCACCTGTATCAGCTAAATTATCTCGTATAGATCAAGCTGCTAGAGCTTATCAATGGAATAAAAAAGAAATGATGACTAAAGGTTTTAGTTTAGATAATCCAGCGTTTTTAGCCGGTGGTAATGTTGTATCTGCATTAACAAATATACCTTTAGACAGAGTTGTTAAAAAAGTAAATAATGTAACTAAAGCAACAGAAAGTGATTTAGAACTTTGGGAAAGAGTAGCATTATTTGCTGGTTGGCAAGACTGGGAGTTAGGTATAAAAGAAGAAGAAAAAGCTAAAACAAGAAAAGCTATAAAAAGAAAATCAACATTTAAAAAAAGAAAGTTTAAAACAAGAAAATTTAACTAAGATATCATGAAAGAACAATCAGCAATTTACAAAAAATTAACAAACCCATGTTGGAAAGGATATGAGATGGTAGGTATGAAGAAGAAAGGTAGTAAAAAAGTTCCAAACTGTGTGCCAAAAAGTAAAAAATAATGAAAATAAAGATGTTGAAAATAATTGATAAAATACAATCAGCTTGGAATAAATTGCTTTATAAGCTAATGTTTAAAAAGTACAAATAAAAACTATGACTAATATATCAGAAAACACTCAAGTAACTTTAGACTTAAAGACTATAAGTATAATAGTTGTCGGAGCAATATCTATAGCTTCGGTATACTTTACTCTACAGTCAGACATCGAACTAGCAAAAGAATTACCTAAACCAGCAATAGACAGAACAGAGTATGATCTGAAAGATCAACTGGTTCGTGAGACTATAATAAACATAAATGAAAAAGTAGATAATAACAGTAAAAAACTAGACAAAATAGATGAAAAACTATTTGAGATCATAAACAAGTAATCATGAAAAAAATTCTAACTTTAATTATATTTCTATTCTCCTTAAGCTCGTTTTCACAACAAGTTACACTGCTTTATATGAATTCAGACTGGAACCATAAAAACGATTATAAGTTTTTAAAATCAATAAAAGGTGCAAAGATACTAGAAGTAGACTACGATTCTCAACCTGTGAAGTTTAAAGAGAGTATAAAGTCAGTTCCTGCTATAATATTATTTGATAAAAATAAGAAGTTGAAGAAAATATGGCACGGTGGACTGTCAATGCAGTTAGTTGTAGATCCTAAAGAAATACAAGCAGCAGTAAATGAATTAAATAAATAGGAACAAACACAATGGGCGTACCATACCCAAAAGTTCCTGTAACCAAGAAAGGGCCCTCATAACGAGAGCCCTTTTTTAATTACGTATACAGAAGTGTATAGCATACTTATCCGTCACAAGCTAAACAATCTTCATTCATTGCTTGCTGAGCTATATCACCACGTAAAACAGATTCTGTTCTAGTATAATACAAGGTTTTAACACCTTTTTTCCAAGCATCAAAATGAACTTTGTTCAACCACTTTGGTGTTGCCTCAGAAGGAAATGCTAAATTCAAACTAACTGATTGATCTATATACTGTTGTCTTAAACCTGCTTGATTAACTAATTCCAATTGATTAATTTCTTTAAAAGTTTTAAAAACTTCTTTAACTGGAATATCATGACCCATAGTAACATTATCCAAAGCATCGATATCCTGTATGCTACCTCCGTCAGCCAATATTTTATTCCACGTCTCATTGTTGTTTAATTTATGTTTCTTTAATAATTTAACTAACGTCGGGTTTTTCCTAATAAAAGTCCCCTTCGAACTCTGCTCCGTAAAAACATTTGCAGCCCACGGCTCAATACCAGGCGAAACATTTCCACTAAGCTTACTATTGCTAACAGTAGGAGCAATAGCACGGAGGTGAGTATTACGTAAACCAGTTCCAACACACCACAAAGGCTCACCGTAAATCTCTGCAAGATCTCTTGAAGCCCTTTCACTTTCAATTTTGATCTGTGAAAATATTTTCCTAGTTTCAAACTGAGCAAGTAAACCTTCAAAAGGTATTCCCTTTTCCTGGAGATACGTGTGCCATCCAAGTACACCCAACCCGAGTGCTCTTCCTTTTTGAGCAGAACGAACGGCATTTTCAAAACCTCTAAGTCCTTTTGCTCTTTGAATAAATTCCTCCATAACCCCATCAAGAAACCACGTGGCGTGGTATATAAGGTTAGTGTCTTTCCATTCTTCATATTTAGCTAAGTTTAATGATGATAAACAGCATACAAAACTATGGTTTTCATCTGTTGTTAATGTTATCTCTGAGCATATGTTTGTCATATGTACTTTTAATCCGTTTTCTTTATATGCTTCTGGATTTGCTTTGTTAACATTTCCTTTAAACATAATATACGGTTCTCCAGTTGCTTTTCGTTTTCTAAGTAATTTACTCCATCTAGATCTTGCTTCCTTATCTCCTTGTTCAAGCTTACGCATAAACTTGTCACCAACAATTGCGCACTGATGTAAGTTAAGCGATTGTCTGTTAACATCTCCTTTAGGTTCCCTGATTTCAAGCCACTCCTCGAAGTCATCATGTTCAATGTTGATATTAACTGAGGCAGCTCCACGACGGACACTCCCTTGATTAGTTGCAAGAATTGTTG
>WLWI01003979.1_pt1 | contig 12581 bp, 11 predicted proteins | sample 6701501 | NCBI WGS metagenome assembly WLWI01 (sample SAMN12718690, study PRJNA515312) | sponge metagenome | isolation source: marine sponge | host: Mycale hentscheli | place: New Zealand: South Island, Marlborough, Capsize Point | collected 2014-11-01
GATCTACATGTTGCTTGCGGGTGTGTGGTGGTGGCCGGGCTGTGGCTGTGTGTGTGTGTGGTGGGGTGGGGGGGGGGGGGGGGGGGGGGGGCTAGGTTTGTTGAAATAGGTTGCTATGCTTTTGTTTTGGTCAGTTTATGTGTATATATGTACGTGTGTGTGCATGTGTGTGTTAGGCGTGTTTATTTTCATGTTAAGTGATACTTTTGTGAGTACATGTGTTAGCATTCTGATTATATTTATGTGTCTTGAGATTTGTAGTGCAGTTGATATACAAAGTCCACCCCAGATAGCAACCTGAAATACTCTCCCACCACACCCTCCCCCTCCCCCCATACAAAAAATACTAACCATCGATCCATCCAAGTTTTGACTTGAACAAAAGAATGCTTACAACAGGTCTGGGCCTAAACCCAGCGTAACCCAACACTATGACGAAGTGTCTCAACCATTTGCTGCAGAAATCAGATACCACTGACACCAGCACCTCAACCAGAGCAAAGCCAGATCAAATCACACAGCCTGGCCAGCCATCCAATTAACCCATAAGGACTTCAAGCCCAACTATTTGAGAGTAACTTGCCGGTTCATTTGTGGCCCTTTTTTTTTCCTACTGATGGGTGCAATGCAAATTAAATCTCCATGTTCACAGGATACAATCACTTCCAAGAATTCTAGTTCTATTTCAGCAGTATTGCAGAATCCAAGTGAATGGTCTGAGTAGTGCCCTTGGCTGGGATTACCACTCGTGATAAACCACAAACACTGCGTCACGAAGCTTGTATTGGGGTTGCATGCTAACAAGGAGAGTGTAGTCATTACTAATCCCAAACTACTACTCTAGCAACCACACTATGATCATTGTCTACCAGAAACATACACCACTATTCAAAATCCCATGTTTCTCTAATATAAACAGTTTATACAATGAATTCCTACATAATGGAAATGCTTGTTAATGCAAAAAAAAATTTTAAAAAATTACTTAGCTAAATTAATAGCTAACCATGAAGCGGCTGAACATCAAACAGAAGAAGGTTCTACAACAACTTTTGTTGATTTCCCAGTAAAGATATCTCAAAATCACTTGAAGTACTTATTCCAGTGGATCTCGTTATCAAAATACTATTAATAACGGAGACAGATTCAGTTTGGACAGAATTAAACAAACACACAAGGCTTCATTATATAAGAGAACCACACAAGCCATAGCACACACACACACACACATACACACACACACACACACTGCAACCGGAAATCCTTCAAAATGGTCTAAATTGCCCTACCCACCCACCCCCACACACCTTTCCTTCACATCACAGTTGACCCCATTCATGGTACATGTGAAGTACATAGCAACACTCCAATGGCGCATGTCTGCCCTCCTGTTCATGTAGAGTTACAAGACAAGACTTGTACCAGAGCCAGAAAACAATAGTCTCTTGGCTCTGGACTACACTTGATAGTTCATCCAATCTAACAAATTTAAATCCATTTACATGCCACACTCCATCAAGTATGAAAGGCTGATGTGTTATTACTAATTACAGGGGTATGTAGATCAATTAAATGAATTAAATGGTTCCCCCCAGAGTCAAGTTAGGCTGCAATAGTGATACTCCAGGCTCACCATGAGTGTCCTAATGTGAGGGGATCAGTGGAAATAACTTCAGCTGCATTATGTTAAGTGCGAAATGTTGTATTACCACAATTATTCAACAGTTACCAAAACAGACAGAACAATGGCTCCTGTTGACCGGAGGTCAGTGATGATGTTAGTGCAATGGGAATCCAGTTAAGTGCAAGTATTTACAACACAATATTTGATTTCTTAAAAAACTAAATGTCCACAGCTAATCCAGTGCAGTTGAGCTCACTTGCAAGTTGGGGTGTTAATATGGTGCTAATTAATGGCAAGTGTGTTTCTGGAGTAGTCCAGAGTTTACAGCCAGCCTAATGAAAGGCAATACTTGCATTCAGTGCTAGTGAAAATGTAGTTTCCAATTTCATTCACAGTTAGTGGGGGACTATTCACAGTTAGTGAGGGACTATACACCTTGGAGAGCTAACTGCCAGATTTCAGAGTGGAAGTACATACTCGCTCCAATAGAAGCCACAATGTCTCCTTTTTAGTTTACAAATAGTTTGATGCAATTACAAGTAGAGGAGTTACAAGCTTGTAATTGGTGGTCTAGCCTCTAATGGACTATTTGTTTCTTTCTCTTCCTTCATATCTCCTTTCTTCTAAGTCGGTCATGCATCTATAAACCTTAAAGTTGAACAGAGGCATGCTACCAACCCAACAGATGATGCAATGAATGAAGTTTACTAACTGTTGGATAAATACAATACATTTAGATATTGAAGGATGAATCCCAGTGAGGTCCAAAGTACAATTGCAATTGCAAAGGGGAAGCTGAGGGTAGCTTATAAAAGAGGAAGGAGGTACTAATTGTATAAATAGTGAGAGGTAAATAACATGGTGGTGATATCCACACTTCAGCTCTCTCTCTCTCTCATTCACACAGCAACAACTCCTGATTCCATTTCATGCATTTCAGATTCTATCTCGCAATGTGACGCAGCAATTCTACTTCCTTCTCTATACCAAAGTTTACAAACAAATAAACGAAACAAAAAAAAATTATGAAATCTTTTTACACCAAAAACAGTCACTCAGTAAAGACTGGGGAATTAGAGAAGAATAAACAAATGGCAATGCTATGGGAGATGGTGTAAAGGGAGAGTCAGAAAAGAGGTGGGCTGTCTATTCTATGGAATGTTGTTATTGGCCACTTCCTCTCTCACAGATGTGCCGCTCACAGCTGTGGCAGGATAAGGGAGGTGTGAGACACTCATGCTAATCTGATCAGCTCAAGGCTGATAGTATATTGAGAGCTGATAGCCAACTTTGTAACCTTGTTCCTTTATCCTTGTCAAGTAAAGGAAATCACACTTCAGTGGCCTGAGAGAACACTCTTACTCGGTTCTTCTTAATCTGCCCAGAACCAGTTAGCACACAGCATCCATTAGGTCTGTATAAGCAGGCAAGCAGCCAGCCAGTGCCCCCCATTAGGACGACCCATGGCTTCACTGCCATGACAGCTGTAGGATGCTAATCAAGTAATCTGAGTGCACAAATGCTTTGCAGTGTTTGCTACATATTTGAACTAAAGCATTGGCTGTTGCTAACGATGGTTCTTCTTGTCATTTCACTGAATGAATTACTGCATGCCAGTGCTTGACTACAACTCTCTTACATCAACAGGTTCTTTTACAAGGCCTAACAAGCCCCTTAAATTTAACTTGTACTGCTTTCAAAGAACACTAGAGGAGGAGTCATTAGGATATAAAAACAAAAAAAAAACAAAAAAAACAACAGGCACAATAGTTGCCATTGTGTCTTCTCTCCATAATTTTAGACTGATGCCAAATCATTGCTGAATAAATACTTCAAATTAAACTTAGGCATAAAAAATACATTCCTGGATCCTTGGATGTACTAAATGGTCATTAGGTGTAATGGAAATTATCCCATCAGCAACACTATACAATAAATACACAGGAAAGTGAGTGGTACAGAATTTCGAACAAACTCCTTTGATGGCCCTCCTTCAAACAAGAATATTTAAAGTGTAATTAAAATAAGCAATCAACTCTACTTTAGGAGATGGTGTTAATTGGATTGAGCTGCCTCAAGTGACCTCAATGGGAAACCAGTGCAGTCCACTTAGACAATTTGCCCTGGGAAGTTCAGAAAGACAGGATATAGTAGCCACTTCACCTGAGTCACACTGTCAAAATACTCCAGCACTGGAAGTTAATGAGCACCTGTCATGCACGCAATGCTTGTTGTTGTGTGTGTTTAGGATTTAAACTACTCCACTAAATTTATACCACAACACTTTCTCTCCCCCCCCCCCCGCCTTTTTTTTTTTTTAATCATGCAAGCATCATGCAGATCAGTGGATTTGGCAGGACTGAGAGGTCCCAACACATCTGTCTGCCACTATGGGAAAATGTGCTTACACAAACAGACAAAGCCACACTGTTGTAGCTGGGAAACCAGCCCCTCTCAAGGCTACAGCTATTCCTTGTCCAACAACAAGCCAACAGCCCCTCACTGCCAATAGCACATGGTTCATCACACACCATGTTAGTGAGCTGCCTCAGACTGGCACATAAATGCTCCACATTCAATTGCATATGTGCATGTCTTATCTGGGGCCTCAAGCAAAGATTCCAAATTTATTGATCTGAAACAGCTACCATCCCATCTTTCTATGTGTGTTCTTTTACTTGATAACCTCCAAATCTCATCTGGTCAACCTTACACACCAGGTGGCATCAACTATTTGAGCACACTGGGTTCAAGAAGGCTAGCACTTAACCTGTACGTGCTAGAGATGCAAAATTTATTCCAGGCAGAAAAGACCACACACACACACATACACACACACAAAAACAAAAAAAAACAAAAGTGACATTTTAACTGTTATTCTGGTACAACTCATCATGATTAACTTCCCAGGTCAAGAACGAAAGTGCCACTACTTGAAATCAAAATTATTGAATGAATTGCATTTGATTTTTTATTCTTAATACCACCGTGTAAATAAGTGTGAATTGGAGTCAATTACTATTGGTATTTATTATCATTAGTTACACAAAGTTAGCTTCATTCAATTACTATATTATTACTATAGATAAGGTGCCAGGTTGCAACAACTCACACTTCACCTACAAATACACACACATATACACAAACTGCAAAAAATTTGCAAATTTTCTTGCTGCCGCTAGGCGGTCACGCGCACCTGGTAGGGCCAGGATGCCTGTGCACTAAGCAGGCACTGTGAGCCGTGCAAGCAAAGCTCCTGGAGCCGGGCTAGGAACTCGCAGGAGAACAGGCCTTTCCTCACAGCAAGTGGTGTGGGCACCCGAAGTCCCACCTGGACCATTGCTGTTCCATGAGAAAAGGCCTTGAATTTGCACCCCAGCAAATGCCAGGTACCCAATCACAGCTGGGTGGACTGGTGGGGCTGAAACACACACATACACACACACACACACACACACACAGCCTCCCCATCTCCAAGACTACTAACTGAACCAAAGTATTTGGTAGCCACTTATAATCTAATCAAGGAGCCAGGTCCCAAGCCAGCTTCAAAGTGGCAATTAATTAGCCTAAAATGACCACATTCTCATTGCATTGCCAGCAATCTGATTACCCATACATGCATACCTTATGTTGAGAAGACTCCACAGAGCTGTTGAAAGTGTGGAATGTTTCCATGTAGCAAAAAAAGACATTATGGAGTGAGAATGTCCATTGAGGTCTTTCTTGTAATCGCCTCTATTCAGTGCTAAAGAGCAGAAGATATTTATCCAATGGTGTGAGTATGTGCGCTTGCATGTTCAATTATAAAGCCTTAGAAAATAAGGACCTCATGTTATAAGACTGAAGAAATGGGCCAATCTTGCTGCTGCTTTATCTGCTATTGAAATCTTATTTGCAATACAGCTAAATGTAACTGCCATTTCACACAAAAATCATCCCTTTCATTCCAGCTATAGTTTACACTTTCAATAACAGTTGCTTCCTTTACAAGGCCTGGGTTTTGTAGTTACTTTGTAAAAGTTTACCATCCTGAAAGCTGACCGGAATATGAAAACATAATCACAGGAAGATACCTAACACAAGAATGAGTAACTGCCACTAACCCAACAGTAACTAGAGCAGGAAGGAAGCTGAATCTGGAATCAGTCAATCTAAAGTAGGGGGGAAGGGGGGAGAAGATGGGATAAACTAACATTAGATGAAATCATACTTTCTGTTCTCAATACATTTGGTATCATTTTGAATTTATTCAAGAACCTCACCAACTTCGACAGATGAAATACCTGTCACTCCAGGCAGCAAAACAAGAGTGATGTGAATGAATGATATTATGTTTGCTATTTACCATTAGAATAAATGCTCCAATTGGTATCAATACTTAACACCCATTCACAATACCCTACTCAACAAATTACATACACACACAACCAGCTGAACATGCTCACAAACATGTATTGACATGCTCTCACTAACTGCCATTGGCTATGCAAGAATTTGGCATGCCACCTGCCACCACAACCTGTCCACTAGATGACTTGCATCACTATATGAAACACATCAGATAAAAAAAAAATTGGGGGAAAAAATGGCAACTAAATATGTGTGATCCACAACTCTAAAGTGCGGCAATGTGGAGAAGGAGAGGATGGTTCCCATTTGTACTCAATTGGTTCCCATTTGTACTCAATCCTTAATCGCTAATCCAATTGCTGGGACAGTGAAGTTGCCTGGAGTGTAGACTAAGCCACAAATGAACCCTGCCTTACATGGAACAGACTCCCGGATATAAGAATTACTGACATTGAGGCTTCAAAATTTTCATAAATATGTACCATAACTTAAGTGAAGAGTTTGCTAGCGTAATAGATTGCCTTTTTTTTTTCCTCGCAAAAAAACAACAACAACAAAAAAACAATAGTACACGTCATCATAACTAAACCCAACAACACCAGCACCAAACTGAGTGTGCCAACATGCCAGATGTACTGATTAGCACGCTGGTTTGATTGGGCTGTTATCGATAAGGGCCGAGTATCTATAACAACACCGGACACCAGACTGGGAGCAGTTAGCACCCGCCAACACATTCGCAATCACGCAATTGTACCGTGCATTTGTCAACTACTGGTATAAAAGAAAAGGACCGTATTTTCACATTCATATTGATAGCGAGGTCAGCTCGACGAGTTTGATAAACATGATATATTTTGGAGAAAACAGTGATTGTTAGGTAGACTGCCGTACTCGACTAAAATGTATCACTGGTACCCAATACGATCCCAAGATATGGATGAGTGCCAATTATCAGCTATGGCAACCATCTCATATTACAAAACGAGGGTTTAGTGCTGGTTTTCTTTTAAATAGATAGTAACTCCATACAAAGAAGGTGTAAAAAAATATTTAAAAGTCATCTTTACGTATGCAGTAAAGGCATACCTTCATCTTACTTCACTATTATCTCTCAGACCCTCCATTTAGTCACTTCAGCCCATGGATATTTGAGGTTATATTGTAAATAATTGATTCCTGACATTTGATGGCAATTAGTCAAAAGGCGTGCTCCTAATGCATTGATCATTTTATTCTCAACCACTCTAGATGCGTCTGATCAATTTTGAAATTATACAGGCATGTTATAATAAGATGTACTCCTCAGGCGGACTTCAGCAAGAAGTCGAAACATCACATTAAGTTCAAACATATTTAGCTTTGGCTGTATAAAAAAAACAGCAGTTCTGTAATAGTGTTTGGATAACCTACCAAGAGATACACATTAAGTGAGAAGACCTCTAAAAACCACTTTTTAAAATTGTTACTTGTACTGGTTGGTGTCATTTCCTTGTCCTATGCATAGATGTGGTACTGTTTCTAACCTCAGTATTACAAAACATGCATGGCACCATAGCTTCTGCTGTGGAACTGAACATTCTGTAGAACATAGCCTCATAACCTGGGTTTCACCCAATACACAGTCCAGTTAACACCCCAGAAAGCCCCTTCTGGAACTAACCTCTGACCAGAGGAACAGAGGCTGTGTAATAACTGTGCAACTACCATTTCCCAGAGCCGAGAAAAACACTGGCTACATCCAGGAATGCAGATACAAACACAGGTGGCACAAATAGTATTTTTAAATTTCAGATTCAGTTTCGACCGGTCAAAGAAAACAATCTGATCTAGACTGGCACAGACTCTGCTCACCACCATTATCTATCCCAGTTTACCCAAGCACAGATTCACCAACACCACCCCACCTACCTTTACCATCTACTGTTTCCTGACATCATAAAATAAAATAAATATAGCATATTAAACTCTCAATAGCCTAGAGTAAATTTACTTTGAGTAATCTCTTGTGATCAGATATGTTAGATATTTCTTTCACATATTCTATTTTCGCTAGCCAAACAATTTGTGCCTTTATCTAATATAGTAAAAACCTGAAGCAGAAATTTCAGCCATTAGGAGGAGGGTATGGTATTTTGAGTTGGCGTGGGATGGATATGACATTCGCAGATAAATGTGATAATTGACATCTGCTTTTACGTCACGTGCTATACCATTACAATATGACTTATCTCACAGTGGGTGAGATGTGCCTGTGTCTAGAAAAGGGAATGTTCCTCATCTCAAAGAGTTTGTGGGTGAATTGCTGAGTTTACACAATCAGATATGTCTATTCCTGACTAAGAAAACCTACAAAGGCATTTCTAAACCTCAAGCATGATGAGATCAGATACTGTGCAGCCTGAGCTTAGCTTGATGTTGCATGATCTTTACTCTCTTTGATGCTTTAGGTCCAGCAAACTTGTCCTACAACATCCAGCTTGTGTCCACTTAAATAGCCTTCAAGCTGTAAAACCCCTTTCCCCAATATATTAATGCACAAACCTTTACTTAATAATTTATTTTTACTACTGTGAAGTGTACAATACACATTCCAAATGCTGTTTATCTTAGTAATTTCAGGCATTGCTTTTTTTTTTTTTTTTTTTTTTTGGCTGTGGTGGTAACAGATGAATTTACAAGTTCAGTTGTGTTAATAAAATGGCGTGGCTTTAAGCTGTAGCATTCCGAACTGCAACACTTAGTGGACTGAGTTGTCAGCTAGCCATCTTACCAAACTTACCATCAATACTAGCAAGCATTCAGTATTTGACAATATACAATATTAAATCGTCAGGCATAACAGGTCAATGTTATATGCTCACAAAGACTGCCTTAAAAAAGTTGTCCCTTCTACGATGAATAAGCATGACACCCACATCTCCACCGACCCCAATCCCATACTTGTCAGAATTCCACACGAGCATCCACCCATTGTATCATACCATACCCCATAACCTACGAGGTCAACTATCTTCTGGAAGTGAACACTGACGGTGCACGAGGTGATGTTCTGGTGCTGCTCCGAGTTATGGATGAGGACTGACACTTTCTTGGACCTGATTTGCTTGGCTCTATAGCCAAACACAAACAGCATGGAGTCTATCACATTGGACTTGCCGCTGCCATTGGGTCCAACAATTGATGTGAAACACTGCAAATAAAAGAGACAAGTTAACTGAAAAGGTTGAAGCTTCATAAATTGTTCTAATTATTAGGTCATAAAATAGGGTAATATTATTTTACAATGATCACCATCCTCATTTCATTTACTCTCTTTTATTTTTTTTATTATTTAAACTGTGGGATAATTTTAAAAAAAGTTGAAACTTCATACTTTGTTCTAATTTTAGGTTTTAATAATATTCATTTACAACATTATCATCATTCACTCACTCTTTTTATTAACCCTCAACGCGCATGCGCGAGAGGGTAGTTGTCCTGCCTGTCTTGTGTGTCTGTCTGTCATGCTCTGATTTTTTATATTACTGACAATACCGTTTGATTTAGGTATGAACTTCGTCAGAACAACAACTTAAGACTTTTATTGTGCTACTTTTTTTTCTTTTTTTTAATGCAAAGCTGCCAGCTCCGATAGGTACTAGGTATTGTGGGTAACACCCTATCATCATGTCATAATCATGTAAGCAAATAATTTCTTTCTGCCCATGTTAGTTGTGCTTTGTGCTGGGAAGCTAAGTGTCTGACACATATAGACAGTGTTTATATGAATCGTTTAATTGCCTCAGCTATATTCATACCTGATTAGAATAGCCAATAAATTATTATTTTGGTCTGAGAATAGTAGCTAGTGAAAAGTAGTGCTGAGAGTTCACACTTTAGTTCTTGTTTTCTTTAGTCTAGTAGTTGGTTAAACTCCACCCACCATACCATCTTGCAATACAATAAATTATGAGTGAAGGAATAATTTGCTATTACCTTATGAAATGGTCCTAGTTCTCTTGTTCCAGCATAAGATTTGAAATTCTCACATACTATCTTTGATATCATTAAACGTGCCTCAGTTTCCATTACTTCCTGGGTCTCCATTGGTAAAATCTGAAGAAAGAAAGAAGTTTGAAAGCTTCAAAAGAAGCGTAAACCTTTAGTAACCAGTCGGTCACTTACTTAAAAACTTAGCCCGTTTTCCAGCTGAGCTGACTTACTGGCCCCAAATCACCCACACAACGCTAAGCTGTCTCTCTGGTGTTCGGCTTCACTATTCCAAATCTTGCCGCCAAAATAAACACTTCCGGATTTTTATGCGGAAGTGAATGAGGTAATATTGATACGCCGGGTTTAGTTTTGGTATGTCTGGAATGTAACCAGCTGCAGAAGTGCAAACAACACTACCAAAGAAACTTTTCAAAAGCCTGAAAATATTTAGTGCTTCCTCTTATCAGTTGACTTGTTCTTACGAAGCTGGAAAAAGTGATTGAGCAGTTTTTTCCTATTTTCTGGGCGACAAGTCTTGTTTGGTTTAGCAATCCTTAGTTGATTGTCGTGTATATCTAGAGTAGTGGTTTTCTATCCAGCGTGGGGATTATTTGAGTTGCCCACTGCCCTAATGGCGAGGACTAGAAGAGCTCGCGGCAACAAAACGAGGACCTTTCATAATAGCAGCAATAACTCCCAGGCATCGGGTAGCAACAACGGCAACAGCAGTAGCAATGGCAGCAGCGGAACCTCAGCGCCTTGCTCTTCTTCGCAATCCTCTGGACGCAGGAGTGCAGCCATTGCTGCGGCCAATGCTAGCAAGTCTGCTTCTGGGAGAACGACTCAAAACAGTCGCGGCAACAGGGGCAGAAGGGGCGCTCCTTCGTCCAAAAGATCCCAGGCGTTGTCGAGACCTGCAAATGGAAGAGGTCGAGGGGGGAGGGCACCAAAGAGAGAACCCACTGCTCTCCAAGATCCAATCACTTACAAGGATGAGAATGGTGAAGTATACAAGAAAGGAGGTAAGTTTATTGCCTATTAAACAGTCTATTATTTTCTATTTTCATTACATATTTTTATTTTCTGTGTGTATAGTCTTTTAGGCAGTTAGCTACTAACTATGCAATAGATAAATTTGATACGTTGTAACTTTACACTGATTGCATGTTCAATACAGACTATGCCTATGTGGACAGTCAGCAACCAGATCTCCCCTACCACATTTGCGTTATCAGGGAGTTTAAAATGGTGAGGTTTTGAATGTTACATTTATATGTATTTAACTATCTGCTAATGGTTTGAATTTCCCATAGGACTTGGTCACCTTTGCAATTGTGTACACATTTTGGGTACTAAACTTTTGTTTGCAATGGATGTGAAGTGTTTGTCAATTCAGTTTTCTTAAGGGACCGTATCATAAACAATAATTATAGTCATTCACAGACTCTAAACGAGTTCACAGCTAAGTAGACAATAGTAGGTGTTAAAAACTAGGAGCTTTTGGGGGGGGGGGGGTAGAAGGTATGCTATTCATCTTGCTGTGGGTTAAGTGAGCCACACGTTGTCCACTGTATATTACATAACCATAAGACTGTTTAGGAAGTCAATTTTTGGTTCCCCTCTACTTGCTTGGTCAAATAACATTCATCTAACTATAGATTCAGCACTGCCATTTTGGTTACATACAATGAATGCATAATGATATTCATAGTTGCATACCCTTCCCTCCCTCCCCCCCAGCTTCTCTAATTTGACTTCGTCAGTGGAGTGCAATAAATAAGCTCGTGCCACAGTTCCACTTTACTTGTGACCTAACTGCTTGGAGGGGTTTCCACCAGTTATTTTTAGCATCCCGTGACTTGGAATGCTTCTTGTCTTGTCTTACCATGCTAATCACATACGTAATAATTATGATAGGGTCGCAAAGACACAGTCATTGCTGAGATCATGTGGTTTTATAGAGTTTCTGAACTGCCTGAGGCAGTGTATCATCTCTTGACCGAAGACAGGACCAATGGTAAATGATTGATTCACATTACATTTCACAGGAAGTAACTTGTTATTCGCTCTATCTAATAGACCCACAGCTCCAAACCCCTCAGGCCAAGACCCGGGAGTTGTTCATGGCTTTCAATGTTGATACTCACCAAGCTGCATTGCTAAGGTTAGTAGTGTCATTATGGTATTTATGCGGGCTATGTCTCATTCAGCTTGCCTCTCCCCCCTTAATTTTGCTCCCCCCCCACCTTGCCTGTGTGCTACGATTATGTGTGGCCTCATCAGCAACCTTGGTGTTAAATTATAAACCTATCCTGTTCAATAAAAGTTTAATGGTCAGGTAAAAAAAAAGTGAATGAAAAACTTAAAATCTTTTAAAAAACAAAAACAATCACAAGTTTTCTCATTATTTGTCCCTGCTGGTAAAAATAATGGTAGCAAGTATTTTTGGGAAGTGATGTGCAATATTTCTGCTTGTGTGGCTTCTACCTAGATATGTGTTCTGGTCTTTTCGATATTGATAACCATAGGGGGGGGGGGGGGGGGGGGGGGGTGTGAAAAAAAAAAGGGGGGGGGGAGGGGGGGGGAGGGGGGGGGGGGGGGGGGGTGTGGGGGGGTGGTGTGGGGGGGT
>WLWI01003981.1_pt1 | contig 12580 bp, 7 predicted proteins | sample 6701501 | NCBI WGS metagenome assembly WLWI01 (sample SAMN12718690, study PRJNA515312) | sponge metagenome | isolation source: marine sponge | host: Mycale hentscheli | place: New Zealand: South Island, Marlborough, Capsize Point | collected 2014-11-01
TTGGCTCGTGAAAATATTTTGCGTGCTCGTAAAATATTTTCCCATATTGTACTCTGACTCGTGCTATAAGTATTATATATATCGCGGACTCATTAATAAGTCAGCTCCGCTCGCTTCGCTGAATTATATTACCACAGAGAGTTCAATGTCAGTTGACCCTGAAGAGAACTTTGGCAAGAAGTCAAAATGTCGGGTTAAGTTTTAAAAAATTTGTTAGAACGAAAAAATTTGCCATTATTATAATTTATTTCATTATCACTTTAGATGCTGTGGTCACTCACTGCAGTGAAACGTCTTGCGGGAAGTACGTTGTTCTGCTCACAGAAAAGGTATGTGTGTTGAAACTGTTCATATATAGATTGAACATGTAGTACATACATGCATAGATGTGGCTGTGTTAAGGTGTTAATTGAAGCAGGGATGGATGAGGTGAGTAGTTGTGAATAAAATTGGGTGAATTGGTGATTCTGTTGAGCCAATAGTTCTAGTTGATGCAAACATATCACTTGAGCAGTTGCCAATTGACTTCCCAATTATGCGTGTCAAATTGTTGTTAACACGTGCAAAACGAACACAAACATCACTTTGTGACTCAGCTGTATAACCAGACCATCCTTTTTGAGAGCTTTCATTTATATACACTGAAGTGACTGAACTAGTTTATTCTAGGATGTGGTTTTGTACCTCTGGATTACAGCAATGTGGTTTTGTACCTCTGGATTACAGCAGTGTGGTTTTGTACCTCTGGATTACAGCAGTGTGGTTTTGTACCTCTGGATTACAGCAGTGTGGTTTTGTACCTCTGGATTACAGCATGCAGTGTGGTTTTGTACCTCTGGATTACAGCAGTGTGGTTTTGTACCTCTGGATTACACAGCAGCTGTGATAATAGCCACACACGACAACACAGAGCAAATATTGGAATTATCGTGAAAGGGGTAGAAATTTAATACAGAATTGTTATAGGAATAGGAATTTTATTATTAATTATTATTTTATTTAATTGAACTTGTATTCCTTAATTCTATATTATGTGTGTGCATGTATTATGTATTAATTCCATAGCTGAGTTATTTTTGTGTGATGCTATTTTGAAATACCACAGCAGTGGAAAGCTAATAATGATAGATTGGTCACAACAATCTATCCATGTCCTCGCGACTGTTCTTTTACTGGGCAGTACAGCAGCAAAATTCCTGGGCAACGCTTGGTTAGAAATGGAAAGAAAGTTTTGAATAGCAGAATCAGAGTGGGGTGATATCTTAAATGGGAATAAATGGAAACTTATTCAAAACTGCAGAAATATTATTATCTTTCACTTATAGTATTAACATTGATAGCATAGCAAACTTATGAATAGCACTTTAGATGTAAAACTCCGCTCTGCTTCACCTCGCAAATTTTTCTCGCTCCACTCATGCTATAATCCTGAATACCACAGTTCTCTGTGCTATTACACATCTCCATATATTTATACATTTAAATAACATTGTTGTGGCAAGTAGGCCTGGGCTGAGTGTTCTATAAACAGTGCACTGTACACAGATCTGAATTTAGTTTTTCCTGTTGTGGTTGTTTAATCTATCCGCTGGTTTCACTTCAGACAGTGTAGGAAATTGAATGGGATAAATTTGATGATATGAGAGAAATATCAGTGCTGTACAACACAATTTAGATCGTGAATTGCTTTGGTTAGATGCTTTTCTTTTTTTTTTTTGCTGTTGCTATAGTGCTTCTATTTAGGTGATACTATATTTAACTTAGTGAGAACATTACATCACACACTCTCAGAGTTCATAAATCGGCTCCTTATCTGACAGCATCAACCCCCTCACTACCTATGGTAATTTCCTTATCCTCTCTTCTACTCCTATTGCATTTAGTCATCCACCACACAATGTGTGATGAATGGAGAGTTGCTGCAAATAGAGCATTTCTATAATGCTCTAGTGGAAACTGACTTGAGAAATTATGCAGACAGAGCAGGGAAAAAAAAGGATGTACTACTACGCAGCATTCTTTCTAGGCTTCCTTTTGAATTGAACTCCCGAAGTTTAAAAATACAATGACATCATTAGGTATACGTATGTATGAAAGATGGGAGGCAGCCCTTCAGGGTTAGCATGAAGGATGAAGCAATCAAAGCAGATTAGTATTATGACTGTCTTAATTCTAATGTTCTTTATGGGGGTCATACTAATTTCACATACTAGATTTAACGGGAGTATGTATTTCACACTTACTGAGAGTCAAGAGTCAGTGAACATTTTTTTAATATTTTCGCAAAATATGCATCAGTATTTCAACACTCCTTCAAACCATTAAATAGTATGTTTTATCAAATACAATTTTTTACTTATGTACTGTAGAATATATTCAATATTATATAGTCTTGAAAACGAGGCCGTATTTTATCCTTTTTTAATGTGGACATTTATATTGAGAAAACTATTAGTTTGCTAAAATAGTGGAGTTGTAAGTTTTAAAATTATTGCATTTCTATCAGTTTTTCTTACTGAATTCAATGAAGTAGATTGGGACTTGTTTTGTAACTTAGTATGCATTGATTTAGTTTTAATGTTTGATGACTTACTATAGGTAGAAATAAATTTAATTGAAAAAGAATGAGGAGTTTCAAATGTCGTACATCAGTTTATTCCTGTGCTCTATTATTATCTTTAAAACTAGTATGGCTTGATTATTTTTATAAACTCACCACCAGCCATGCACAGTTAAGTTTTCATACTCTTCTTTGGCTTGATGGATTACCTACTAAGCAGAAAGTAGTGGTATTTTGTCATAGTATCAGAGCCAAGTGTTCCGTCTAGCATGAATTCCCATTTCCAGGCATCACGCCCAAAATAGAATTCTTGTCTTCCCCTTAACCGGCTCTCTAGTAATTCCCTGGTATTATGTCATCACTATTTTAATTCAATTTAGCAATAATACATGTATTTATTTAATCATGCCCCAGATAGTGGCTGAATTGTAACAATAACAACTTGTTTATCTTTGGTAATTTATCGCATGTTTATTATAACCTTTTATTTTTTGCTTTTTAGGGCACACTGTCGGTGTGGCTGGCTTCGTTGCTGATAATGGTCAACATCCACGCGAGATTGGGAATTAAAGTCAAGGACTGTGAACTCTATATGAGGCAAAATTGTGATCTGAGCTTCTCACATGATAGCACAACGGACGGCGTGTGTGCCCTTATGGAGGATGAGAAAGGAGAAGTAAGAATTTGCTTGTTTGCTTATGTTTTCTTGTTGTTGGAAAAGCTTTTGCAACTGCTGAAGCCTTGCTTGGGCACTTGTTTGTTATTTTAGATATGAAATGATTATCACGAAGGATGACTATCAGGAAGGGTGGAGGAAGCCATTGCTGATTACATTTTTGTGCTTATTTGAATTTGAAATAGTGCAAAACATTAAACATAATTATAACCATCCTTCTGATTCAGCAATTTTGACTATACCAAGTTGTATATCCAGAGTAGATTAAAGTTTTCATGAAAAAGAAATATGAAATATAATTAAGGCTATGATTTGAGTAATCATAATTTTCGTTTGTAATTTTCACTGCTAACAAATCAAGGGTCTCAGACTATATTGTTGGAATGGGTAGAAATAATCAGAATGCATCTCTCAGCTTTGCCTGTACTAATGAATTGTACTAAATATATACCTACTTACATGTTGTGTGAGCATTTTATTTACTGTCTCCCTCCCTCCCCCTTTTCCCCAGGTAACTTTACAGCTGCTAAGTTTACCCTTATTCAAGCAAGAATACACCATAGATGTTTCTGGACATGCTAAACTGGTACATGGAAAAGCAACTGAAGTGAGTAATATTGTGATATACATACGTATGAACCTTGATAGATGCGGATGCTTGCTTTGGTTACAGTGGACCCTCACAATCTGAACAGTATGGGACAAGAGGATGTTAGAACTAGTGAAGTATTCGGATTAAAAATGTGATTTAATTTTACTATAAATATCATTAGTTTCTTGCACTGGAATTCGTATGCTTACCTGTAATTGTTTGAACTAAAGAACCAATCCATCTCTGATAATCCTTACCTATTTCTTATTTTTACCCAACAACTGCATCCCATTTAGGCCAGCTTCTTGGTATATGCTCTCGTACTTTATCAGCCTTCTTCTTTTTAATATTTACAATTGTGAATACGCCTGCCAACTCAGTATTCCTCTGCTAGTTGTTAGTTGGTGTGAGAGCTAATTATTCAAGGGTATCATCTATATACAAAGAGTGTTTATGAGCTCTGTGAAAGGGTAAGTGACAGTCAATAAAGATTCTGTAGGGAGAGTCGGCATTGTTATGAGCAGATATATTATATTAAGTACTAGGTATGGTGTGTCCAAAGTGTTCTCATTAACGAGGTTTTGAATTAACAAAGTCTGAGGTTTGGATTAGCGAGGGTCTACTGTAGTAGCAGTCATCCCATTAGTCAGAGTGAGTGGGTGGGCTCTTGTGTTATCAGATGTTTGCATTTGAGGGGATCAAAGTTACAGTTAAATTTGTCTTCCTTTTATTTCAACCTCGTTTTTGAAGAAAGTAATAAAATTTAAGAAAACAGCAAAAGGGTGTATAGAAGGAACATGGCTCCACTGGTTATCATAACACATTTTCTACTTGCAGTTTTCTAATCCTTGCTGGGCTTTTAATTTTTTTTTTTAATAATATTAAATTTAATATTTTTGGTGTAAGCATCTCGTCCAAATATGAACAACAAAACTTTTTTGTTTTGTGAATTACTTTCAGGAGTAGGGAGAACTATATTTTAGGTGAACAATGATTATCCTATTGGAATGATAAACTGTAGCAACGGACCAACCACAGCAGTAGAACATAAGAGAGAGGTTAATTAATTACTCATATTTTCAAGTAAAAATATTTTGTTAATTCTTTAAATATTGGTTATAAAGTTTGAAATCTTGATATAATATTTGGTGTACTACAATTATACGGACCATGACAATTGATACTGGCATTTAAACTCCTATAAACTGATACTATATTAAACTGTCCACAAAATTTTGATTTAGGCCTTGCAACAAAAAGTATATTAAAATAGTGTGGGTACTTGTATTTTATTTTTGAACAGATTCAACTCAGGGTAATATTCCAGTACACAGAAACCAAGCTACATTGTGTTTAACTAGTGTGTCCTTCTATGAGTATAGTGCATCTCTCTTGGTAATCACTGTTAAGTCCCCCTTCCCTCTGTGAGGCATACGATAAATACATGTAAATATTACTTGTTGGTTATCATATTATTAGCACTCGTACTGTCCTGGCAATTCGGCTGATATGAACCAACAAACTCGTGATATTCTTTAGTATTAAGTTGAATTATATAGATTGTCGTCTCCATTTGGCACCAATATTTGGAGCGACAGTGAATTGTGTCTGTTTTATTTCTTTGTGCATTACTGTCAAAGCCTCCATCAGGACATGCATTACGTTGTATCGCCAGGCAATAAAAGTATATGTCTGTTTTGTCGATGTCTTTTGAGGGGGAGTATGTCAACAATAAATATGGCAGCATTCCATTTTGAAGCGTGACTACACAATTAACACTACGACAATAAAGAAATGTCAACTTTGGGTGTGTTCTGACTTGAAATCTGGAATGAAGTCACCGGAGGTAAAGCTATTTCATGTGGAGTTTGTGTTGCTGGATGTGTGGGCGTAATTAGAAGGTGCGAGGATGATTTTTAGACTTGAGTTGTCGAGTGGTATCTGTGGGTATGTGTTGGCGACTAAGGGTTGCTCTTGCTCAATTGAAGCCAGTACAGTGGGTGTGTGAAACACAATGGTACAGGCTGGAAGCCACGTGCATGCCAAGGTTCATTGTCCCGTTTTATTGTAGTGATACTTTTTAAAACAAATTTTTATCTTTTTTTTTTTTGTTTCCGGCCGCACTTTTATAAGTGTTGTGGCTAGAAACCATGACAACTGTCTGGACTGGTCAAAATGAATGGTGTGGCATAGCAACTAGGAAAAAAGGCAAGAAATAGTTCTTATTTTATTTCCTGTGTTGTTAAGGGAGGCTGTCTAGTTCTAATAAAGGTCTCATTTCCCAATTTGTAGCCTGGATCTTACTCAATAGTCGTAATAATTGATCTTGGGCTGGTTTTGCCTAGTACTAATTGATATTTTGTTGGAAAAATTTATTGATGGACTCAGCGTCAGTTGACAGGACATATGTTGACAAACTTTACTTTGTGACATTTTTTTTGCTATGAAGTCATTTGGCAGTCTGTTTTTCAGTGTGTGCTCTGGCTGATGGGATGTGTATTCAACTTGTGAGACATTTAAATCACTCCGCCAGTTAACAACAACACAACAAAAAAAAAAAAAAAGAAGAAAACACGACGAAAATGAAGTCATCCAGACAAGCTAATTGAATGTTCCCGTCTCACTCGTGGGTGGGCCACTGAGGGGGCTTAATAGAGTAGATTTGTGCAAGTTATTTAATTTTGCAACCAATGTGTTGTATTTTTAATTGAATCTCAAAGGAACTGTCGTAAGGGTCTTTAAAATAGCATAAAGCAAAAGCAAGCAAGCAAGCAGGCTAGATAGTGATTCATTATAACATAAAAGTTTAATGAATTTAAAACTTGGCCAATGTAACAACGTCTTGAAATAATGAACTGTTTTTTGTTTTTTTATACATGCTAATTTTTCTTCTGTGTGAGGATTTGTAAGTTAAGAAAATTTTTCTTTAATATTGTTAACTGAGCTTTAGAAAGATCTTATTTGGCTGTTATGACGAATCTCATTTTATGTGGTCAAGCCTTTTACACGTTTTCTCTTTGTGACTTCACAAAACTAAACCGACAACAACTGGGCGATGCAGTTATAAATGTGATTTTTACAAGAGGGTTAATTCACAATCAGGTACCTTATCATAAATGTTTGTCATTTACTTTGTGTTGTATGTACATGTATGCTAAACAAACTAATGCAGCCAGCAGTTACGTAGGTACTGTGTGTATCTATCATTCAAATGCTTGGTACTCCTGTCTGTACAATATAGGTTATGTAGTTTGAGTATGTAGGAACAACACGTCCATCTCAATTTTATCAGCATGACTGATACTCTCTAGCTCTAGATTTGTTTTAATTCATAATACATCACATCTTGGTTATATGTACATATTTAGAGAAACCTCTTCTATTTGGATTATGACAGCAATTCGTCAAGGTGAATACATCTTAATACATATGTAATACATTGTGGTTATAATGTTATAATTGTTAGATTTATTATTCATTTATATACAATAATGTGTTATATGTGATACAAATAGCTCTAGACCAAATTAATATTCCGATTTGGACATTGTTATTACTCCTTGCGATATTAGGTGTTGCTTTTTAAATAATAAATAGATTCCCTTTACCTCCTCCAAGTCCTTGTAAAGGGGTTCCCATCCTGTGTGTGGCAAAGTTTCCCCACTTGTTTGCCAAACCTTAGAATATCAAACATCCTCACTGTATTTATCAGGGTTCTCTATTGGGTTCATCGAAACTGAAAAAAGTTTCACTAGGAAGTGCCAGACTTGAGAACATGCCATAGAAGAAAGTGTTGTTGTAGTGTAATTTAATTAATTGTTATGTTTGGTGAGGCCACACAAAGTTAGGTTTTCAAATATAGTTGGACCATGGTTTCCCATAATTAACCTTTTAATTGGTTGAGGAATTTTAGAAAATTGGAATTTATTATCTCTGCGTCACACTTTATTTCATTTTTTTGTCATTTCCTCTTATCTCTTTATTTGCCCCTGTTTGCGATCGCTCTTTCTTTTCAAACAATCACCACTTGAAGTACATAAATGGAAGCTTGAAGGTTCCAAGTAAAATACTTGAAGTACATCAAGACAGTAAATTTGTGTAACGACTCTTCGAGAGGTGTCTGACCAGCCACTTGTACTCATGAATATTTCCAAATATGTTAGAAATTCAATTGAAATGTTTGTTTCTTAACGTATGTTGGATTGCTTTTACAACAAGCCGCCATAGACTTGGCATGCAATTGGTTGGCAAGCAAGTAGAGGGATTGAGACACTATTAAGAGTGTTTAGTGCAGCATTGACTAAATTATACGATTGTTGTAAACAGGAGAAAAAAATATGCTCCCCTCTCTCTCACCTCCCTCCCCCTCACTTCCCTTCCTCCCTTCTCCCTACCATATAAACAATGCATTTTTTTTTAAAGCTTACTTATCTTAATCTATTTCTGACACTACAATGGTGGACATAGTCACTCTTTTTAGTGATAAGACTTCCTACCATTCAAATACATTATCGTAAAATGCTAATGTTTTCTAAGACAGAAAAGCTGCCAGATATGGTTGCTACATGCCCTAGTCTCATACACAGCAAGTTTGTAACACAAACATGGGATACAAATTATGGGGGATAAAAGGTTCTACCTGGAATCATTGCAAAGAAGTCTGGTGCTGTAGGAAGGAGTGGATTAGAAGTTAGCTAGTAAAAACTGCAGCTTAGCAATATTTACCAGACTGTTTGCAATTTGTAAAGTGTTGTTTGAACACAAGAGTTAGTCCACCAATCTGTTAAGTCAAGAGCTGCCATGGGCAGGTTAACTCTTTTAGAATGTATTTATATCCTACTATATGTTTAGAGCATACTGAATTATAGCAGGCTAGCTCGCTCATCATTGGTGTTCAAGCACATGCCTCGTGTGTTTGAGATGGTGTGGAGTGTTACACTGAGTGTACACATTTCAGCTAGTCCATATGTCCATATAGTAGACAATATACCAGAAGTCAATGTGGGTGGGTTATTAGACAACTGTTCGGCTTAGGTAATAATAATCTCTGGATATGGATAGAATTCTTTCAAATGCCATTTGAAACTGAAATAGATTAAATTTCAGTTTTGTTATACTTTAGTTTATTAATCTTCTGTAGAGACTGGTTCCCATTTTGTTTAGAAATAAAGCACTGTATGAATGGAGAATCCTGCTTAACTTAACCGGCCTGTTTCATTGAACAATCAATCATAACTGCAGGCCTCTCTAGTACTGAGAATTACATACATGCATGCACATACATTGGGGTCTAAAGATGGAAACAATACCCAGCAGTGATTATTATTATTATTGTAATAGAAGTTTTTCTTAGTTTTAGCAGCCTATTATAATGTTTAGTTATGGAAACATCGGACTAAGTTTTAATTAAAAATATATTGACTGTTAAAACTGATAAAAACTGTTATTATTATTTCAGCCAACAATGACTGAGTCATTGAAAGAATTATTCATATTATTATTTTAAGCACCACACTCAATCTGAGTATAAAAATATCACATTATTCAGCCCTTCCTCTTTATTTATTTATTTATTTATTATTTTTTTAATTTTATTTATTATTAATTTTATTATTATTATTATTATTATTTTATTTTTTTATTTTTAGTTTGCAGGTCTTTCAGCTAGCGCAATTTCTACCAGAGCATAAAATAGTCTGGCTGATTGCAAACCAACAGTTCACTGAAGCCCTTCACTTTGCTAGAGAGCACCACTTGGATTTAGAGGTTAGTGCTTGCTTTTCAAGACCTCGTTGACTTGTTGTTGGTTTCTTGATTTTAAGCGTGGCATTTCGCTAATGATAAAAGTTAACCAAATAGAAAAGTTTTAATCAGTTGCTTTGTATTTGTGCATTCAGCTAGTATACAAGAGTAAGGCAAAGCTGCTGAACCAGCAGTTAAGTAGTCATGTGACCTTTGGATCTGAGGCAGCAGAAATACTCATCTCTCTTCAGGAGTGCTGGGAAAGTATCAGTGTGAGTGAAATAGGGCTGTGGTTTGCATGTGGGAGGAGGGGGGAGGGGGGGAGGGGGAGGAAGAACATGTACATACATACTTGTGTTTAACTACAATTCGCCTTATTGGTATGGTTACCTGCTGTCATCCTCCTAAACTACAGATTGGCAGTCTGAGCTGATGCGAGCCCGCGGTCATGTGTGCGCATGCTCCTTGCATGAGGCAGCGGTATGACCTTGGACCCACCCCCCTGTGTGGCCTTGGGGGTGAGAGACTCGGCAGGTCAGTGGCAGTTAGTGTTAATTGCCCTGCATCGCCAGAGTCCCCCCAGCTCAAATCACATCCAAAGAAATGGATGGAGTATTTCTAGCTATCCTTAATTAAGTGGTTTGAAATGGGGAGGTGGTGGGACTGAGAACAGTGGCTATCAGTAGCTGCTAGCTATCTAATCGTTTATTTAGTGTGATAGGTTTGTTGTTGTTTTTGTTGTTGTTTTTTTTTTGGAGTCAATTGTTTAGCTTAGTTTTTTTTTTGCAAAAGTAATTGTTCAGATTTTAATCAAATAAGTCCACAGCAAAGGATAACTGGTTGCCACTTTATATCATGCCAATTTTTATCAGTCTCTAGAGCATCTTCATGAAAATATTGAACATACAACAAAATGAAAAAAAAATTTTTAGCATTGTTTTATAATAATAGGAAATTTTCTCATTCTAACAGCCAATATTAAACTTAACCCGACATTTCAACTTCTTGCCGAAGTCCTCTTTAGGGGTCAACATTGTTTTAAGTGACCAGCAGTTATTGATTTAGGAGAGTGGCAATAAAAATGGTCAGTCTCTAAATTTATTTGTTGTCGTAACAAAGTGACAAAATGTCTGCATCAATGTATGAGTACGTATCTATCAATATTCAAGAATGTTGAGCTTCTCTAAGTACACTGTAGTTGGAGCTACATATACACTTGTGCAGCAAAGGATTTCATAAGTCCATACACTCTCTACGTGAATCCAGTTACACGAGTTTGTTTGGTCGGCACTTAATATTTTGTTTGGTTCAATTGATATGTTTTGAGAGGAGATTTCCTCTGGATCCCCCTGGCCCTTATTCTTGTTCAAACATGTCAGATGAGCCAGATAAGTTGTGTTAAGCCTATTCAATTAAGTTGATTTGTGTACATTTGTCCCAGTCAAGTCTCACGCCATGCATACCAAATTCTACATGGTTATGACTTCTTAAGAGCTGGGATATATTTTTAATTCCTTTTACGAGGTAGATAGAGCAAGGATAATACAACTACTGTACGAAGGAATATCAAATGAGTGGGTACCTCAAATAGGATTAGACTGTATCAAATGTTGAGCTGCTTGAGCTTATTGGTTAAATACACCTGATGAGTTCAGTTAAATAAAAATTGTTTATGTTGCCTTTTAAATTAGCAATACACTATATCAGGGATTTTTTTAAAAGACTTTTCAGCGGGGCATTTTGCCCCTCCCCCCGCCCCTTGAAAATTATCACAACATTCATGGTGACATTAGCCACTAAGTGTTCATCAATTTCAAGTAAACCCTGAAATTTCAAAAAAAAATTTTTTGTTAATTTGACCCCTCTCAAGTTTGGTTCTAAAAATACACTGCTATATTATGTCGTTTATAATAAGAATTTACACCCCGCAATTAATTGCCAAGCCGCCTACTTACCAGTTGGTGTGAACACCTAATCATGTGCTGTTACCATGGCCACAACCGGTCAACACAATCCATTCATTATATTTCATGCCACTGATAATTTTTTGTTAATTATGCGTATGAGCTTACGTATGTATGTAGATTTTTTCCCCTTACCCAGTAGGAAAATATGTACGTGGCTTTTTGAAACTACATTATGTATTTCTTATGTAATAATGAACCGTACTAAAAGTATCTACATAAACAATCAGCTTATGACTAGGAAGAGAAAACTATTACTACATCCACATATAGGTATGCTTTATGCAGTGGGTTATTAACCACTTCATTATCGCCTATTCGAAGTTATTGATGTCTTACTTCAAACTGAATTTGCTCACGAAGCAACACAATAATATAAACACAAGGCATTGAGGCAGCTAACAATAGTTGTATTGTCATGATCGATTCTAATTACAATCATCCTATAACCATCATACAAGGCAATGTTTCAATACCTTTCCTTAATTTAGGAGTTCAAAAAAATACTGTCACAACAGTAACTCTCAACTACATTGCCTATTATAGTAAATATATGTATACAGAATTTGGTTTGGTATTTTTTTTATTGACATCATTTTTATTTATTTATTGTTTGGAGTTGTTTGTCTTTTTGTGCTAATAGGACGAGGAATTCATTTATGATCTTGTGTTTCTATTTCCTTATTCCAACCTTGGTGTGACTTCTCAAATTCTATCCGGCATCACAGTGAGTGTTTTCACCTATGTCATTGTTGCTATAGTGATTCAATGCTGCTAAGAAATGTTATATCATCTGTTTGGTCCTGAATGAGATGATCTCGTTAATATTTGATAAGCAGTCTGCTGAGGTGTGTACATATATGGTTCATGCTGTAATGTGCTCACACTGTGCATGTGTGTGTGTGTGTGTGTGGGAGGGGTGTGTGTGTGTGTGTGTGTGTGTGTGTGTGCAGGCACACATGCTTGTATATGTGTGGGTGGGATGTTATGTGTATGCATGTGTGGTTTTTGCACTATAAGAATGAATAAATTGTATTCAATTCTTT
>WLWI01003982.1_pt1 | contig 12578 bp, 12 predicted proteins | sample 6701501 | NCBI WGS metagenome assembly WLWI01 (sample SAMN12718690, study PRJNA515312) | sponge metagenome | isolation source: marine sponge | host: Mycale hentscheli | place: New Zealand: South Island, Marlborough, Capsize Point | collected 2014-11-01
CCCCAACCCACCACCCACCCAAAAAAAAACACAAACACGCACCCCACGAACACACCCAAACAGGACAACAAGCGGGGGGGGGGGGGGGGGGGGGGAGACATTTTCTACTGACAGGGAAATAGTAACAACAACAAACCACCAACACAACTAAACATGCATTTCAGTGTAAATTGAGTGAGGAGAAAGCATCTAATCATGTATGAAGGTATATAGCTCAATAGACACACACTGCTGAATATTAGTTAGATGCCATGATAATAGTGTGTCTTATGAATCCTGTGAGAGCAACAGCTGACACATCATAAAAGTGAGTATCTCTCTGACAAACTAATAGCTTCTTTCCCCTTTCCTTCGTTATTAAAAAAAAAAAAGCCTGGTTTTGCTGCCTTGGTTACCAATTATTTTTTGACTTACAACAAAATAATCAAGCCACCTCTACTTTCCTCACTTGAGTCAGTCTCACAAAGCAGGAGATTTCAAACACTTTTTTTTTTTACACACCCAGTAATACTGAAGAGAAGCCATTGCACATGAAATTCATTAATTAAAAAAATAAAACTCGTAATAAAACATTTATATCCTAAGCTTATATTTTGTGGGTAAAGGGTAGCTATGTTGAGGAAATCATCAGTCACCTCACATAACAATATTATATCTGTAGTGGAGTTTTTCCATTGTACTCATTAGGAGTTGTGGCAGACTACTGAATCCATAGTAAATGCCAACAGTGCAATCTTGTCATACCACATAAAAATTATACCAGCTCAGAATAAAAGCAGAAGTTCCATGTGCTACCAACTCCCTTATGAGTAAGATGTTAGAGATGCAGAGTGATTCTGGGGAGTACTGCTGATGCCATGGGAACAACACACAAGAAGGATGAGAAAACAAGGCAACATGGGTAGCCATTTTGTTGCTTTCCAAATATAGCTTAAGACATTTCCAAATATAGCAAAAAAATTTTTTTCAAAACTAGTAAAGATATTTCCTAACATAGTAATGATGGATGCACAAGTATAAATAAGATTCGAACAAAAAGCTTATGATATAAACCATATTTTTATAATTCAACATTTTAAGGAGCTTTGTTCTAAAATACTGCTATTTGGGTCTCATATTAATTAAAGGTGTACTTTTCTAGTGAAGGAAAACATGCTTAGAAGAACTTTAGATACCTGTGAAAGCTGAACAAAGATAAACTAACACTAAAAGCAACTTCTCCAACACAAGGGTTTATAAGTTGATTATTAACCCAGGGGATGTTAGAAATAATGTGCTGTTGTTGTAACAATGCTTGGATCAACTCTTAGCTCCATCCATGGTGGCGGAGGGGGGCAGGAGGTAAAACAAAACATAACAATAAACAACGCACCACTCAGTAATCTGGCACTAATTACTTTCACAATGAGGATTATTTACACTGCGTATGTATCTATCCACAATTCTTTCGTTAGCAGGGACGCCCAGCACAAGTCTGCCGGGATCACTTGGTGACAGTCACTGGGAAAGATACATGTGAAAAACAAACCAACAAACAAAAACAAAAAACCTGTACGTTTATTCATCAATTTATTGTAATTTTCGAGCACGACTATCAGGCTGTTAAATTGAAACTTAAATGTGTGCAACGAACATATATTACGGTCAAAGAGGAAAAGAAGAATACATTTATTTATTAGGTAAGTATGGGTACAAGCTCTGGAATAAAGTGGGTATTTTGTGTTTAAGGATACCCTCTGGCCCCAAGCAACTCTATAGGCCTAAGCAACCCAACAGAGACTTGCAATATTCACGACTAGCTGGTGCTGGAGACGGACTGACGGAGACCACACAAAGGAAGAGCCAGAGAGATAGGGACAGCCGGTGTCTTGGACTTTCCATTTGCCAAAGTACACATCCATTAGGGACAAGCCAGGAGTGGAAAACCATAATGGAGTGGGAAGACAACCTCGAAGAGAATGTTAGGACAAACGAGTCACAGTGACTTCAAGAACCCTCAATTAAACACAGTTCCATTTTCCAAATTTGGCCACGCCTATAGACCAATGAGTGGTTTACCACAACCACCGATACGTATGTACCATGATTACTTGTGCAGAGTCACCGAGATTAATAAAAGTGCGACATAATGTAAAATCATGCCGCCATGAGTCCATGAGAATTAATTTGTTGCATTAATAAAGTAACAATGTGTCATTTCTTGTGGTAAAATATTTGATGTCAAGATAACCTTCAGGAACGTAGAAAATATATTTTCAACTTACTTTTAAAAAGGAAGGGTAAACATACAAAAAAAAGTTTGAAGATTGCTTATTTCTATTCTGCCACTTCAGGCACGTCTGTAATACTGAAGTCATAAGCAATTATAAAAAAATGCACAACTAAACCCGTAGTTGTTGCTAAAAAGTGTTTATCATTGACTACCATAGTTTTCTGACAGGCTTGTAAAGATCTATTTCACGAGATCCTTCTCACCAGCCCAACACAAAGGACTGAGAATGCATCAACAACACACTTAAAACCAAACACAAATGGAGTACTCCACACTTTCCACCCACTCTCTCTCTCTCTCTCTCTGTCCCTCAATAAACAAACCCACAGCCACCTGTCTGTTATATTCAACTAGATAAGACAGACAAGCATTCGAGCAACTATCAACCAAAATAAAAGACGCTCAAGAAAAGTAGTAAAGTAACAAACAATCAGTAAATTATAGGAGGGGAGGGGGGACACAAATAGAAGGAGAATAGAAAGAGAAGAGAGAGGTGCTAGATTTAGCACGTACAGGTGTGTGACGTCTGTAAGGCTTGGGCAAACAAATAATTCATAATGTGGCCATTCATGCCAAGTTATTCCCACTTGATGTCCTTACATAGCAATGTCTGCCCCACACTGAGCCTCGTTAGGTACCCCCTGAGGCACCTGCTGCAGAGATGGGAAACATATTGGGGGACCAAATTAGCAAGAACTAAGCGGGTTATATATTTTGTATTACTCCACTAATAGATGAATTATTTAAATAGAGAAAGAATAATGAACAAAACAAAAAAAACAATACTCAGATGATGCTGGTAAGTGAAAAATTAATTAGGAGATAATCAATAACTATTTCATATTCCTTTTGTTCCATTGAACAGAGTCACCCATCGCGTACACTTTCTCCCTCACACATACAATGCTTGATATCAAATAAACAATCTTACCAACAACCCAAATTACAAGTATATTTTCTTATAGCTACTGTCTCTTATCACTGTTTCTCTCTTGCAACTAACTTACAGTGACAGTGTACCACTTGTAAATTCGAAGACTCCTGGAATCTCCGTTCACCATTAGCAGTTTGATAACAAGCCCAGAGTCATCCATTTCTGGGCTGTGTACTGGAGGCTGCATTTGGTGTTGCTGCTGCGACAACCTGCTCATCATGCCTTCTTTCACAGCTCTTGCAGAAAAACTTGATGCCGGTGGTTCTAGAACGCCCTTCAAAGAGAAACCTTTTTAGAGGTGTAATAATGTAAAGGTTCAGTTCACCAAATTACTACAAAACTGGCAGCAGTTGACCAGCAACTTCACTAAGTAGTCCAGCTAGACAGAATTTTTGGAGACAACGCTTTAATAAAAGACCAGACCAATGCAACTTGTGCCTGGTGGTGCGACTTCGGTTACTAATGGTACACCAACCCGTTTTGTGTTGAGCGATATAATGCCAATCCTGCATTCCATTACTACCTACCCGGAAGCTCGCTAGCGCGCGCGAGCCAAATTATCGGAATATGGGCGGGGTTGATTTAGTGAAAATTTGAAGCGAAGTTTGTGCTCTGGAGGTAGGTGAAAGAGGAGTTGAGAGTGGAGGGAGAAAGCTATGGTGTCTATGACAGGTGATGTAGAGTACCATATAAGAAGCAGCACACCGTGGGCCAAACTACCACCATCTGTAAAGTCGGTAAGGGAAAATTAGGTAGTGAGTCATCTTCTTCCAGTCGCTATCTCACTTGTATGCTAATAACAGTTCACTGCAGAAGAAATAATTTTTAATTTATGCTTTGGTTGCTATTTCCAGTCCCTTGGTAATGCTCCAGGCCTGTATGAGAAAACAATTTCTGAATTTAGTGTCAAGAATCAGTTGCGATGGAGGGCCAGTATGGGTGAGTCATATTGCTAGCAAGTTCTTGCACGATTGTCATACTATTTCATTTCCTTGTGTTAATTTTACTCTTTCAATCACCCCCTTCCCCAACCCCCATCTCACTCTTTCTGGAGCTTGTAGTTAACATTGTAAATGCAACGAGCATTTAAGTATCTTGCATGCCAAAGCAGCAAGTGGTAGTTCACATTCACACAGTATAAATACATTTAGTAGGCTCGATATATTTCGCTGGTTATAAAAAAATGTCTATGTCTTTAGTCACAGACGGACACATACACACTCTTAGTCGTTTCCAGTGAGAAAGTTATAATTGCACTGTACGTGTGTTGTAGTGCGTCATGTGATAAAGGATGAGAGGAAATATTACGAGAAACTACTTCAGTACAGTCAAGAGCAACTCATGGTGAGTTCTGAGGAGAAGAGGGAGGCAGTAGTTGCCTAACTTCCTACCACGGAGGGATGTAATGTGTGGACACTTTAAGGGTCCGGATACAGAACATTGTGAGCATAGGTTTCCAGGGAACCATGGTGGGTTTACATGATGTATTAATAGCTGTATATAAGCAGCTTAATGTAGCAAAAAGAAAAATTGCTGTATAAATTAAAGACAAAGAGAGTGTTTGTATAGGTTAAATAATTCATATGGCTTGACGCACTTCACTGAATGTTTGTTTTGTTGAGTTGTGGTGATTTTGCAAACCCTTCTCCACTTTGTTTCTATGCCCACTTTCCATAGCTGTATCCCTATCATTTACAAGACATGCTCATCAAAGGTCTTCGCATCACTCCCTTTGTCTACTACAGTCAGATGATGGCAGCCATCATGCAAGGAGAAAAGAGCTATGACTCACTACCCAACTTCACAGCTGCTGATTGTGAGCTTGCAACTCTGTGTGTGGGATGTGTGCGTGCACGTGTGTGTGTGTGTGTGCACGTGTGTTAGTGGGGAACTGGGGCTTAGGGTGTGCCACTTCCATTTGCATGGAGCTGTGCAGGTGGACTGCTGAGAAGGGAGTGTTGCTCAGTAGTTGATGAGCAATTTGTCTGACATGATGGAGTTGTAAGGTTACATTAGTAGGAGTGTGTTCACTTGGCTGGAAATAAAGATAAATGGGATATGGCTTTACTCCATAACTCTGTTGCATATAATAGTATAGTATAGGTCAAATTATCATGTCAGGAAACATCATTGATTTGCTATTGTTAATGGGTTAGGAAAATGTACAGAACTGAATTTTATGTGTCCTGGAGAGCTAGGCAGGGAACAGAGGAAGAGAGAAACTGTAACCATTTTAAAAGACTGTTTAGGGGATATAATTTCAATTTTTTTTGTAGCTTTCTCTTTTGTAGCTTTCTCTTTCTGATAGAATGATGAAGTATTTGACTAATATTCTTGGCAATAGACATAGTTATTTCTGGTAAGGTGTCACCACTAACTGGACTAATATTCCTACCTGCAGGTCTGAGGTTGATGGGGATAGGCAGGAACCAGTACATTGACTTGATGAACCAATACAGGGCAAAGGTCAGTCATGGGACGCTTGAGTTCAGTTTTATAGGTGTAAAAAAATAAATATAAATATTGATAGGAAAACAAATACTGAAATTATAAGTTGTTTGTTAATGTGTGTGTGTGTTTTGGGAGAAGGGGGAGGAAGAGGTTCAGTACTGTGGTAACAATGCGTGTATGCTATAAATGTTGTTGTTGTTGTGTGTGTGTGTGTCGACTGTGGAGTGGATGAAAATGTAGAAGCATTCTCCGCTGAATTAGTCAAGTATCACTTTGTTGTCTTCTTAAGTCTTCATTCACATCCTTGTACTTGAATGCTAGTCCCACAAGTGAGGGTTTCCTTAAGCGCTGCACAGCTGTTGTGTGTGACAGTACATCATCTGGAGAGTGTGAGCACTGAAGCATTGCTCATGTGTGCACAGACTCACGATTGATCACTGTAGACTGCTGTTACATAACTATGATGGCAACAACTTGAGCTCTTTCCCCCCCGAGTGTTATTTATCTAATTGATTTGAATATAACCTAGCTTGAAAAGCTCCCTCAGTATCAACAATAGTCATCAGTCATTCTAATCATTCTCATAGATTTTCTATCCAGACTTATAATTTTGAGTTTTGCAGGCATCCATCAGTAAAGTAATATTGATCATTTTGTCCAACAGGAGCTAGCTCCCTTGAGCTATGGTGGCTTGATTAAATATCACTGCCTTTTCTTTGTGTGCTAGTTAAAGTAGTAGTAGTAGTAGTAGTATGTAGTAATAGTAGTAGTAGTAAGTGGTATAGTAGTAGTAGTAATAATAATAGTAGTAGAAGTAGTATGTAGTAATAGAATTTATGTCATTTGAATAGAAATTCTTCAGGCGTCGAGGTGTTCGAGATCTTCTTCCTGTTCGTCCAGTTAATATCACTCGTGTTGAGCCATGGTGGATGGTACATTGTGGATTCATCACTGAAGATGATATTAAAGTGAGAAAGATGGGGATGTGTTTATTGCTAATTACTCTGGTGTGTGTGTGTGTGTCTGTCTGTCTGTCTCTCTGTGTGTGTAGCTTTGTAGTGAGAAAGAGCACAAGACAGTGGACAGGATCATTGATATGGGATCTATGGAGGCAGGAGCATTATCTAAAGATGCCGTTCTCAGTAAGTTGCATGCTGTACATCTCTAGTTACAGTTCCAGTCTGACAGTACGCATACCAGCCAGTACAGTTCCAGTCTGAGAGTATACCGGTACCCAGTTCCAGTCTGAGAGTATACCGGTACCCAGTTCCAGTCTGAGAGTATACCGGTACCCAGTTCCAGTCTGAGAGTATACCAGTACAGTTCCAGTCTGAGAGTACAGTTCTTGGTAGAGTTCTAATCTGACATTGTATCAGTAGAGTGGCATTGTGCTAGTTCTAGACTTTGATGTGCCACTTACACTTCTAGTCTGACCAAATTTGTCCACTCTACCTATGTATTGCCAGTCTGGGGGCTATTTTCCTTGTGTGTGTGCATGTGTGTGTCTGTAGCATATTTCATTAGAGTAGCATTTGTTTGAACACAGTGGGATGAAAGGGGAGTGTGCTAAATGTTTACTCTGTGAGGTCAAGATATATGTAGGACTTGTCTTTAAGAGTTTTTCTTCCCTATACTGTACATATTTTTTCTTTCTAGATTTATACAACCGAGGTCTTGTCTATTTTGATATTCGCATTGATGATTGGGACTGCATTGTGGTGCCCCCTCTGCAAGGGTTTGTGATGAATCGGGTACAGGGCGACTATTTCGAGACTCTCCTGTACAAGATATTTGTGTCCATTGATGAACACACATCCATTGAAGACCTGGCTACTGTCCTGCAAGTTGACCTAAACCAAGTCAAGGTATTAACTACCTTCACGTCACTGTTGAGTCTGACCCTTTAAGTTTCATAACACAAAACTGTAATACAACCTAATTAGTAGGTCACCTCCAAAGTAAATATCAATGGAGTAAAAAATTCAATGGTCACATTATTACATACACACAAATTACATCACAGCAATTTGCCAAGTAAATATAGTGTGGAAGCCTTTAGTGTAGTCAAGTAAATGTGGTATAGTCTGAAAGTTTACTATATTATTATGTCTTAAGTTTGGATAATTCAAAGCCAGTTCTTATTTGTTGCATATTCATTCATTCATCATCATAATATACTAATTTGTTGTTGTTTGTTGTTTGTTGTTGTTGACTAGCATGCGGTATCAGTGTTCATCAGACTTGCTTTTGCCTTCAAGAAGAATGCAATGTCCGTGGCCAAGTTGGACCCCAGTTGGTCCGAGCCTTCTCCTTCCAGCACTCCCGTCAAGTCATCTCCTCCGGGGCCCTCCCCTCTTACTCTGGGGATCACTGATGGCGGAGAGAATGACCAATCTTCAAAGCCAGCCAATTCCTCACCAGGTGTGGGTTTGGTGAATGTAAAAATCATTGCGATGTGATGGCTACCACACAATCATTTGTTGTTTTAAATGCTTCATTGCCGAAATAGCAGATTGCCCAAATTCTCTCAAAAATACTCTGAGTAATACACCATCAATAGTTTGTTTAAAAAAAATTTTTTTTTAACTTATAAAGAATCTTAATTGAAATTAAAATAGCTCACTTACCTAGGCTATAATGGGAGTTTGTGAGGCTACCAAGAAGCCTTGTTTATCCGTCTTGAAAGTGGGCGATCATATGTGATGTTTGGTTGGAATGCTAGTTAGATATATGTAGGGCTTCTCTACTAAACAATAAATGACATACTTATGGTGATAGTACTATAATAACAGCTTTATTGGAATCTATAATAATAATAATAATAATTAGTGATATTCTGATTTATGTCTGTTCTTGTTGATATCACAGTGGTGGAAGAAGGCTCTACTTCAATGTCAGTTGGCTCTTCAGTGACTTCAGCTACCGCAGGAGGAGGTGGGTACCAGAAACGGCTTGCCTTTCTCTTTGACTCCACGCTGACTGCTTTCCTTATGATGGGCAACTTATCTCCGGTAATTACTGTGTGTGTGTGTGTGTGTGTGTGTGTGTGTGTGTGTATGTGCGCACGCGCATTTGTATGTAATGTTACAATTTTTAGTACATTGCATAAAATAGAATTATGAGACGGTATGAACTGAATTAGTAGAGGCGCACCATTGAATCTCTATGATGCATAACTGACAGTGTTACCTCCGGGGATGAACAACTTGATAGAAAAACCCGACTAAGTAGTAGCAGGGAGAGTGTAGTGGGCGTTGGAAGTAAGATAAACCACAAGCGGGATATCGCCAGCTGGGTATTAGAGGGATGTCAGGAGGACTAGTGGAAGCTGCATATGTGCGTGCGTGCTGTGTGCCGCCTGAGTACTCTCTAATTAGGTGGCAGTTATCTCTGGGATATTGTTTGTTTCTAGGCAGCCTGTATGTTTGTCCATATGTTATTCTAAGTGTGACTCCACAGAAGGCATTATGGGCCAGCTGCCTGACAGTCTGTATCCAAGGGAACTCAAAATAATTGCCTGTATATCCTCTGGCAACAGACACTGTAGTTGCATCTATCCATTGGCTCAGTTAACATTATATTTGGAGGATCTGTACATAAGTAGACCAGACTAATTCATTGCACTGGAGTCTATTCCTTCCTCCTCTGAGGTGGGATATGAAGGGAGAAGACACTGGTAGCTTGACTTGGGAGAATACACTGGTAGCTTGACTTGGGAGAAGACACTGGTAGCTTGACTTGGGAGAAGACACTGGTAATTCTTTGTAGCTTGACTTATTGAAAACAAAGTGATCCATTGACTGCAAATTATTCTGCTGTAATTCAGTGAGGCATTTTACAATACGTAGGTGATGCTAGGCTCTTAATCTATTGGGTCTTATAATATCATGTATAAAACTTTTGATACCAGAGACATTGCATGCGTACCTCGTTTTGTCATTTGCTACAAATTGCATGTTTGTGGTTGTGATGACGATTGTGGACAGCACCATTACGTACACGGAGGACACTGATTCAGTTACTAGTGAGAGATTCACTTGTTGAATATATGTAGAGGCAATAGAGCCAGACCAACTGAATTTGCCATTGTGAAGGCTCAACAGTACTTCTAGGGATTGGACGATTGGAAGGATGCTAACTAGAGTTCATTATGAGGGAAATGGTGGTCTAATGAAGCTGTACTGAACATAATTCACTACTTGCAGCTGAAAGAGAGCTGGCGTCAGAGGTGTGAGATGTGTGCTTTTGTTGCACATTATGCGAACCCTCCTTTATCTGAACATTGTGTGTGGAGAGAGTTGTTTGAATAAAAAAAAATTGTAACGTTGTAAATAAGTTCTATGAAAATTTTTGATTTCTTTTCCACAGCCATTCTTGACTATAGTAGTGCACTTGATAGTGCTGTGGAAGTAATGTTGATGATACTTTACCCTGATTTTACCTGTAAAGTGTTAACCAAATTGCTTACAGTTTTTTTGTTTGTTTTTTAACACTGCACAAAGCTTAGTGAGGACTAGTCATCAAATGAACTGTACTTAACAAAGTTACACATACTTATATTAAAGATAATGTTTTACTTGAATTTTTTTTGTTGCTGTCATGAAATGTTCATATAGGGTTTGAAGAACCATGCAGTGACAATGTTTGAAGTGGGAAAGCTGGCTGAAGAAACCATGGACTCCTTTGTGACAGAGCTTGGAAAGGTACAGTAGACATGTTGAAAACATAGTCAGCATTCCTGTTTTATTGGTGATCATTACCTCACAGCACTAAACTTACAGCAGACACTTGCACAGAATTTCAAGTATGCCTTGTGCTAAATTCATCTGCACTTAATAACATAATAATAGGCAACATTATAACACCATAGCTTTTTTTTTTTTTTTTTTTTTTACAAGTATGAAGAGTTTTATAGAGTATAAGGTGCTACTATTTTATTTTTTTTTTTTTTTTACATTTTAGTGGTTGAAGTTTTTTTTTATGTACATGTATTGTGTTTTTATCACCTTCTTCCACTTTCTCTTGTAATTCAGGTGGTAGAACAAGCAGAGGGAGAGGCAAGGAGGTATTATGAGCACACAATTGCTCTGCGCAACACCATCGTGTTCCTCCGCAGCCACCTTCCCAGCAAGAAGGGCCAGAATGACTGGGAGTGTGGACATGGTCTGGACCTGCTCAGACTGGAGAGTATGGCCAGTCTGGACCCAGCCACTGTCAGGAGACTCCTGCAGAAGAACTACAGGTACTCATTGCTGACAGAAGAGGTTTTGAGTGTCTTTGATAATTATGATGATGATGATGATGATGATGATGATGATGATGATGATGGTGGTGACTGTTATGGTAGGTTTTAATCAGTGTGTTGGTATCTCTAATAAGAGAGTTGTAATATTATCTGGTAAAGGGTGAGCAAGGTCATTTATAAGTGTCAGCACTTATTTTTAGAGTGCTGTATAATTGTCTTATATTCAACTTCTGTGACTATTTATCTTGGATAGTACAGATAATTGCGTAATAATGCCAGTAAGAAATCAGACTTCCTTGGCTTGAAATCTGCTATATGGCTCTAAGGCAATAACTCAGTTTTATAGTTTTATTATTCCCATTGTTTTTATTGTTTTGTCTGTTTGTTTGTTGTAACTCCTGCCATGCTCCCAGTGTGCTCATCTCTATGGCCCCTTTGAGTCAAGAGGTCCAGTTTGTGAGCAGTTGCAGCCCCCCTCACCTGGGACCAGCAGTGGCGGAAATGAACAGCACATGGTTCAAGCTATGGCTCTACTCCAGACTTGGCTGTGGACCAGTCTCCTTGCTGCTGGCTAAAGGCAACAGACTCAGGAGACTCCCGCACTTCATCAAGGTATGTATGTATGGATTACTTCCCTAGTTTCAGGGCTGAGACCCTCTATCTTATCTTCAGCCGTGCATCAGTTTAGCAACTTTGGTTAGTGATGCTGACTGGCTACCAAGCAGTAGATTCACTTGTGCAGTTTGCAAGACTTTTGTTGTTTCAAATTAAACTACATTGATCCGTGCTACACAGGCTTCGTGCACTGAATGCAATCCCCAATGACTTTTTCATTGAACCGTACATGTGCACTGATACAATAAAAAATCTTTTGATAATGACATTTGAAAAAAAAAAAAGAAAGAAAGAAAGAAAGAAATAATGAAGTTAAGGGCGTAAGAATAATAGAGTTCATTGTGTTTTGTTCTAAAAGTGAAAAGCATTTACCAGATATACTACTGCTGAGTCATAGTGTTTGTTTTGTTTTACAGAAGTACTCCCGTGTGTTGGTGACCACGTGGGGTCACGACCCTACCATCGTCTATGTCTCTAATCTGCTGCTCACTGTGAACGATGCTCTCACTCACTCGGCTGTTCTAATACAGGTCTGCGTCTACTGGCACTGTATCTGTTTGTCCATTTGAAAACTGTTATGTTAGGCGTGTCACTCTCTTACCTGCAGTTGATGTATAGTCTATGAAACTATGGATCATTGTTTGGTGCAACATGGTGTTTATTGTTTATATAATATATATTTTTCACATTGTAGGCACATGGGGTTGCAGAAGATGGGGAAGAGCAGTCCATCACATTTCCCATAGACAGTAATGAGGATGTACATGGTAAGGTGTCATCATTATATAAGATTTGAATTTCTCCTCCAATTGTTGCAAAAATTTAATTGTGATGAACATGTGCAGGTGATCTTCACTGTCATCCCTGCTTGAGTCGACTAGAAGGTATGATAGAGCTCTCTCACACTTGTGGCTACATCACTTTCTTGAGGACGGGGGAGAAGTTAGACCTTCAGTCTTCTAGTGAAACAAAACGACGGAAGAAAGGCAAGCTAAATAGAATCAAATCTCCACTTCAGTAGTCTCCAAAGTTATCACAGGCTGGGTTTACTCAATAAACGC
>WLWI01003983.1_pt1 | contig 12578 bp, 7 predicted proteins | sample 6701501 | NCBI WGS metagenome assembly WLWI01 (sample SAMN12718690, study PRJNA515312) | sponge metagenome | isolation source: marine sponge | host: Mycale hentscheli | place: New Zealand: South Island, Marlborough, Capsize Point | collected 2014-11-01
AGCAATAAATCACTTATCACACTCGTCGTACAATATGGGAATGATATTTTACTCTCACGCCATATTTTCACTCGCCTTTGGCTCGTGAAAATATTTTGCGTGCTCATAAAATATTTTCCCATATTGTACTCTGACTCGTGCTATAAGTATTATATATATATATATATATATAAATGCATGTGTGTGGTTCATGTTTCATGCTTCTAATTGTAGCCAGAAAACACATGCCACTGCAGTCACAATTCTATTCACAGAACACTTCTATATTCATTAAGCCAACAGCTGTGTCCTTTGCCCTCAGAGTTAACAATTGCTACCACCAGTAGTATTGGGCAGTAGCAGAGCATGTGCAAGCCACATGGACCTATTATCTAGACCAGGCATCTGAGCACGTTGTTAACCTGTGGATGGGAAGCTGGAGAGAGTGTGCTTCCCCCAGCACAGTACGGAGCAGCTGGTCACAACTCTGACCACAAGCCTTTGATGTAATGCCCACTGATAATAAATACCTGCTCAAATCTCAACTTTATTTCCTTTGTAGTTCATAGCTAGCTAGTCTGTAGAGAAGAAGGGAATATCCTAGTCAGTACCTTTGGGGCTGTCTGCTAGAGTCTGGGAGGTATTGAATCTTAGTTATGGACTCCCTAAAGTGGTTTTTTGGTGTTTTCTCTCCGAAAAGATCTAATGTGGAGGAGAAAGCCAAAGTAGAAAAGGAGAAGGAGATGCTTCGAGAGTACGAAGTGCTCACTTCCATGAAGGAGAGAGCTGAGAAAGTTATCCAACTGGCCAAGGATTCTCCAGACTGCAGCACAAGGAGTGAATTGCTTGAAAATGTCAGTCTGAGTTTTCCTCCATCTCTCATCCAAGAGCCGATATCTTCTCGCACTCTCAACAGCAGTGGCACGTGGAGGCTGGCAGTGGATGGCACTGGAAGGTTCCTCTACTCTACTAACAACGAAGGCCTGGGTAGAGTCACTGTGTACGCCCTCCAGACATCCACACAGGAGCCGCTGCGATCCTTCTACTGCAACGATATCTACAAAGTGAGAGGCATTGCGGTTACTAATGAGGATGACACAGAGGAGGGAGACAATTACGATGAAGAAGGTAGAGGGGGCTTCATTTTCGTCACCGGAGACCACATGGTACACAAGTATACCAAAGAAGGTCAGTTTATCTGCTCCTTCGGTAGCTGTTACCCGGGCTCTGATGATAGCCATTGCAATGATCCCAACGGTTTGGGAGTTTTCCAAGACTGTGTGTATGTTTGTGACTCTAGCAACGAGAGAATTCTGATCCTTTCTCTTGATCTGGAATACATCGGCTGCATCAGCAACAAGAGGCGGGTGGAATCCGTACTTTACCAAGATGATCAAGTCAACTCTCCTTCCACAACTGATTCTGTCAGCGTCACGTCATATCATGATACCATTGCTTCCACAGAGGAACAAATTGACGATGATGACACAGATGCACAATCCTCGCCATCTCCTCCTCATCAGGGGCATTATCATATGACTGAATGCCAATGCTTAGAAGGGGTGTGTCCGATCCATCCTTATCTCAAACATCCTGAAGATCTGGTCTTCGACAGAAAAGGGAACATGCATGTCTTGGACAGTGGGAAAGCTGCCATTATAGTCTTTGCCCCCACCCTTCGATTCCAGCGTTTCATCCAGCTCCAAGTCAGCGAGCTTCCTTTCCCAGTCTCCATGTGTCTGTTCTCTGACTACTACTACATTGCCGACCACAAACTGGGCCAGGTAGTGGTTGTGAGCATGCTCGGAGCCATCCAGCACAAGTTTGCGGTCCAGTCTCAAGAGAAAGAGGCGGGAGGTTTTGTTCTGCTGGATCCCCGAGTGAGGCAGTCTCCATTGGGACTGGGTGTGGATAACTCTGGACTGATCTACGTCAGCAACACTTGCAGCGATCAAATCTGGGTTTATTGAAAATATTTCTCATTAGGAAAGAATGCGTTACTTTAACAAATTAAATGAAATGATTTGTTATCACCAAAATTTTTATCTTTCTCACAATCATCTTCTTTTTTTTGTGGTGTTCTTTTTTCTTTTTCTTTTTTATTCACTTCAAATGCGAGCACTTGTTGTTGTTGTTGTTGTTGTTGTTGTTGTTGTTGTTGTTGTTGTCATCGTACATGTGCAATTATCACTCCAGCTCTGTTATAAGAGTACTATCTGAACTGACTGGTGATGTTCACACCTAGTGCATATGAATACCACACGACTCTTGAGGTAGATGTTGACACATGCCGCGCCCACATGTCACACGTAACCCGCACTGGTTGAGGTGGCGACAGTAAATAATGTTCGTGGGTTGCATGTGTGGAGATGGACTCTCCTGTAATATGGGGCAGTACAGCTTCGTTTTGTACTCTGAACTTGTATTTCGCTCCAAGTTGGAATGGTGTAGCTGCTCACTGACTTGAGTTATACGCCATGACCTAGCTTGCTTGACTTTAGGCTCAATATAATTATTAGTTCAAGCAAGACATGACTTTTATACTCTTTATTGAAATACATTTATTATCATCAGCATATTAAACTGAAGTACAATTTACGGTACAGGTAAAGGATCATCACAATCACATGCCATATCCCACCTTATCACAAGTTTGCATGTTTGAATTGCTCAACTATAGCTAAATGTTAGGTTTTGTGTACCAGCACTTATGATGACACTTTACTAATCGGCTCAGTAACGAATGATTTATGAATACACACACCGTCTGTAATCATTTCGTTTACTGACACACAAACGTTTTAGTATTATTATTTTAGTATTATTTCTTATAAAAGCCTCACACAAGTGGTCATAGCCAAAAAAATTTCATGTATAGCTATTAGTAGGAAGAATAGGAAACTGTGAATTTACGCTGCAGCATTATGTAGCATCAAGTTACTTACTCACTGCCTACATGGGAATTCCCCAATTCTAAATCATAATACAGTAGACCCTCAGTTATCCGAACACCTCAGGACTGAGGGTTGTTCAGATATTTTGTTCGGATATTCGAAATAAGTCATTTTGAATAGAGTCTTAATCTCTTATCTATTTAATGCACAGCAAAATTCCAATGAATATCATTATAATCCCAAAAAAAGTTGTGTTCGGATTAGCGAGAGTTCGGATAAACGGGGTTCGGATAACTGAGGGTTTACTGTAACCACACTGAATTCAATACAGCTTCATTTGCTCCGCTGAATATGATAGTAACTAAAAAATCTTTCAATTTAAGTTATAAAGTTTAAAGGACCCTGCATTTTACAGGATGCGATTGTCACACATACAAGACAGACAGACTGATAGACAGACAGATGAAGTGACCCCATTTGTATATGTCGTAAATGGTGCCTAATTCTATCATTTAACTTTTACAGTAAGAAATACTCATGAGCATGCCCCAATGTAATGTTCACTTCAATGGTATGATGATTAACTCATTGTGTACGACACATTTAATCCCAAGTAGAAATGTATGAGATTATGGGACAGCAACATCATCATGTAAATAAGATGGCTCCATTCACTGCCGCGTAAAAATGTATACTATTTAAGTAACCCAAGATATCTTACACCACGAGGACCAAGTGTGAATAGGGTGACAAGTACTGTGAATGGGAATGGAGAAGGTGTTTGGCCACATGCACTTGGAATGGAATGGAATACTAAAAATGTTTGAAAGGGGAGGAGCTGGGAGAGAGGAGGGGTGCCATGGAACAACTTAGAATTTTTAATGTGTATTACAGCTAATCTGTAGAGGTACCTTCATGTATAGTGTGTGCTTGCTTTATTAACAAGGCAATGAAAATGGCTGTAGAGTTGATTACCACCAATGTAGATGTTTTTTCGGTTAGGTGGTTGACAGTGAGGCCTCACTCACTTATACCTAATGTAGAAGCAATCTGTTGTAGTCTATCATCACTTTGCCAGTAGTTTACTGCGCAAGAAACTAGAATTTTTATTTAAAAGCACGATCAGTCTTAACTTGCAACAACGAGAAACAAAATGGCTGTATCGTTGTTGCTCTTTCGGGCTACAGTCCCGCAGTTCTTATCAAAAAACTCATTTCATTGGTTAATCAAATCATGTGACCAATTATAGCGCCGCGCGTGACCAATTATAGCGCCGCGCGAGGGCTAGGGCTAGGGCTAGGGGACCAATCAGAAGAATTCTTTGATAAGAACTGCGGGATGGCTCCTTTCGGGTGCATGCTACGTAATCCGGGGTCGGGGGAAAGTGTAGAGTTCGACTTGTCGCCCGCCCCGCCCGCCCGCCCACCCAAAAAGCATTGGCTCTCACACACTTCTATCCTCACCGCGCGCAGTCTGTCGTCCTACTCGTTCGGTTCTCCAGCTTCTCTGCTAGCTAAAGAAATGATAACGGTAAGCGAGGTTGGAGAGCTAAGCTTTGAAAGAGTTGTTAGTTTTTCTCCTGTGCAGATTCTCAAGCTATGAGTTCTTACGGCGGGGATGGTAAAAGTTATGGCTGGACCGGGGATAGCAGCAGGAGAGCAATGGCGGCGCCCTCTGCTCCGGACAGCATGTCTAGTATGGAGACTATAAACAGCCAAGATCCACTCGACAGCAGGGTGGGAACTAGGAACTATGAATACAACTACACCAGCGGCCTAGCTCTTAGAAACAATACTGAAGATAGTAAAATGCCTAGTTTTGATTCGATGTCGGATTGTTTAAAACCAGTTGAAAGTCTCCCTTCTAATGCCAGTGGTAATTACAGAGAAAATTCTGGGATTATACCTAACTCTGGACCTAGTGCTTATCGTGGAATATCTACTGCTTCCAGTGATAGATTATCTTCCAGTTCTGGTGGTGCTGTGGGGGTGTTAAGTGGTGAAAGAATGCAAGCTGGGAGTGGCATATATCAAGATACTCCTCGTGCAATGAATACCTGGGATAGGTCTGGAAATGCAACTTCCGCTCAAAATTACCGGGGAGAAGCTGTGGCCACTGTTAGTCAATATTCCCATTACCCAGCTCCGGAGTCTCACTCTAGAGCGGAGTCTCACTCTAGAGCGGAGTCTCACTCTAGAGCGGAGTCTCACTCTAGAGCGGAGTCTCACTCTAGACCGGAGTCTCACTCTAGACCGGAGCCTCACTCTAGACCGCAGCAGCCTCACTCTAGATCTTCGGGGCACTCCGTAACCAATGCTAGCGGGAGACCAGACCAAGTATCGCTTAATCATGGGCTCTCCTCTCACGACGTAGGATCACAAGGCTTGGGGTCAGGCAGGGATTATGTCCGAAAAGAAGTGGGGCCTAATGCCAGTGGATTGACCATGTCAAGTGACGGTACATCTAGGTATGATGCTGGACATAGATACGATAGTAGACTAAGACATGGTGAGGGAGGGAGGCATGATGGTGGTTCAAGGCCTGCAGATGGCAGACGGCCATTAGACGAGAGTGGAGCAAGGTCTAGCAGTGGTAGAATGAGAGTGGCAAGCGCTGGTTCAAAATATAGCAGTAACAGCAGTTGGGGGACAAGACCTAATGAGAAGTCTCTGCATGACAGTGGCAATGGTCTTCCTAGTCTTCCTCGGCGGGACCGTAAAGCTACAGATTTGAGTAGTAGTTATCCGTCCAGTTATTCAGGCACTCATGGTCAGTTCAATTCCTCTGATCGCTATGACTCATTCGTGTCTGACACGACTGGATCTTTCCCTCATGGTTCTCCTTTAGAAAGTCTCCCGACACGTAAGCTACAGCAATTTCAAGTGCTGCGGAACGAGAAGCTGGGAAATGGATCGTACGGTGCTGTATATTTAGCCAGATGTGATGAGGTGCTGCTCTGTGCGGCCAAGGTGCTCCATCCCATCTTAAAAGACCATCTCGACAACCCCAAGTCTCCGTTCAGTCGGTTCGCTAGCGAGCGGGAATGGATGAGTTCTCTACGCCATCCCAATATTGTTCAATACCTCGGTTCTTTCACGGAACTAGATGGTTCCCTGGTTCTTCTGATGGAATTCATGGACGAAAATCTTACTGATTATTTAAAACGTGCACTAGTGCCCATATCCTACCGTATACAGCTGAAGATCTGTCATGATGTTGCCATGGCGCTGTCGTACCTCCACTCTAACCAAATCATTCATCGAGACCTGTCGAGCAACAACGTCTTGCTTATTGGAGATGCAAGGGCCAAAGTTGGAGATTTTGGGATGGCAAAAATGTTCACTAATTGTATGGGTAGCCTCACTAAATGCCCCGGGACGGAGGCGTACATGCCGCCAGAAGTCATTAACGAACCGGACAAAGCTCACACTTACGAAATTGATTCTTTCTCCTTTGGCGTATTAATAGTACAGATCGTTACACGGAAATATCCCAACCCCGGTAATCGCTCGAAACCGTTGGCCAGTGGAGTGGGTCAGATGATTGTGCCTGAAGTCGAGCGGAGACAGCTGCATTTGACGGAGATGGGAACCCATGCTTTGAAAGACTTGGCTGTGTGTTGTCTTTCAGATGAGGCCAGTGTAAGACCTCCTTCCTTGTCTCTGTGCACAACTTTGGAACAGTTCCGTACGCAGATTGACCCGAGATCGACTGAAGGCTGTGGGAGAGAGGGATCCAATGGGAGTGGTCACCATGGATATCATTTCCCCAGGGATTCAAGCAACTTGAATGAAGGGAGCAACGAAGACCCTAAGGAATTAAAACGCAAGATTGCAGAATTAGAGAAACAAGTTAGAGATCTTCAGTTGCCGAGATGCCACAGTGCTGGGGATGTGGACAAAGAGAAGGCTAAGAGAATGTTTGAGATGAGAGAGCAGAGGAGACAGGAGGAGTTAAACTCATCCAGCACCAGTAGCAATCCCGCTTTCATGACTTTAGATTCTATTGAAGAAGATGACGTCAATTCCTCCAGCCTTCCTGCTTCACTACTCTCTCGAGAACAGCCGCTAGGAATGAAAACTCTTTCTGTTTCATCCCCGGATTTAGATTCCCATGACAGCACAGTTGTTAACCGCCCATGCTCCATCAAGTTTGATGTTGAAGTTGATGAAACTACCACCGATCAAGCCATCCACTTGGAGGCAGTGTTGAAGTCGCTTGAAGACGGTACTACGACCAATTTGCGGGTTGAGCCCCCTCCTTCTATCCAAGTCACGAAGAAGTTTACTTGTAAGATCCAGTACGCACCAAAGGCTAGAGGTAGGCATCGTATTACCCTCAGTGCTGACGGCAAAGAGAAGTGCTCGAAGGATGTGCATATTAACACCTCCCACAAACAACTAATTAAGTTGATAAGGAAAATGCCCTTCCCTAAAGGAATTTATAGCCTTACCATACGAGATGACTTCATCTATTGCACTGTCCCTGAACGAGGCGAGTTTTGTCTTCTGAACAGACACACTGCCGAGGAGTTGGTCCCTATCAAGTGCAACCGGAAAGTTCGCGGGATCGCCGTAGGCCCGGACAGCCATGTGTATATTACTGGAGACCATGTGGTACAGAAGTACAGCCCAGACGGATGGAAGATCGTGGCTTCCTATGGAGGTGACAAGCCAGTGGAATACAGGTCACCATCAGGATTGGGAGTTTTCAACAATTCAGTGTTTGTGTGTGACACTGGTAATGCTCGGGTGGTGGTGTGCGACCTGAGCCTCAACAGAGTAAGAGTTATCTCCCACTTGTACCGGCAAAAACAGGAACCTATTAAGGTACGCTCACCCGAAGATGTGGCGTTTGATGAAGCTGGGAGAATGTTTATAGCCGACAGCGGCCACAAAAGTGTTCTCTCCTGTGCTCTGGATGGGAACTTCCTTGGAGAAATCCGAGGGGACCGCAGAAATAATACAGACCTCCACAATCCTAAAGCAGTGGCTGTACAAGGGGACAAGTTGTATGTCACTGATTATGATGTGGGGTGCATTGCCATCTTCGATATCCATTCCGCCAAGCGCATTCACCGGATTCCTGTGATGGGCCATCCTCTAGGATTATGTTTCGATAGCGACGGATTTGTTTACACTTCTCGTAAGGTCAATGCTGAACATTGCATCTATGTGTACTGAACAATTTGTCACTTTTTCACTGTAAGGCATTCAGATAATTTTGCACATGGAATGTATTTTTTTTTGTGTGTAGAATTTTCCCTTCCTTCACTGGCAGACAAACTTGCTTATCATTTGATTTTTGTTGCATATGTCATGGAGTATTTATTTGGCACCATATTAATCTATTCCAATGATAATACATTTTGAAATGAATCATCCGCTTTAAGAAGCATTGGTGTGGTTGTTGTCGTGGTATTGAAGGGGGCGGGGCCTCATACGGGTTACTCCTAATGTAATCATCATAATCTCCAATTCCCTGATAATACTCATAAAACACAGTTGGTGTGCCACATGAAATTAACTGAAGTAAAGGCTGGTATGTATTTAATAATAATAGCAAATTTTCTCGTTCTCAGCTGAATTAGACCACTGACTTGACCCAACCGATGGCTAAATAAACAGATGAAAGCTAATTTTGACTGGGTTGTAAATTCCAGCCGTTTGACTCGCCTTCAGAATTTGTTCAAGTGTATACAATTTACGAATAAATATTATTAATAGTAAATTACAAGAACAACATCAAAGGCAGTCGGTGAGCACAAAATGAACTAGTAGAGGTAGTAACCTTCCAAAATGAGAGATGATACCAAAAATAATAGAGAGAGAAAAGTCCAAATCACAGTTTTAGAGAGAGAACCAACAACTGAACAAGGAAGAGAAAGCAATCAGTACAAGAGAGTAATTCTAACAGTAATTAGTGTGAGAGACAGAAATAGAATGTAAATTAGTATTTATGATCATAAGTTAGTTTTCATGCAGCGGCTTCAACAACAGCCTATATTATTGTTAATTAAAATTTTCCCAACCTTTGAACTTCTTGCAAGTCCTCTTCAGGGGTCAACTATGTATTAATACATGTCATCTATTTAATACTGTAATGTATTAGTGTGACGGATAGTGTGACCAAGTACAATTCATTCCTGTCAGAGCCATCCAAGAATCTGAGGAATCAGTACCTAATTGTACATAATCCACACTGTATCTATTCCATAGCTTCTGAGCACTATTGCACATGCTCATCAGACTTCCAGCCACGCCCACCAACTTCTAAGCCACACCTCCCACTCAATGCAGTTCCATCCTAGCAGTCGTCCTACGTCAGGCAGTCAGAGCTCCTTCAGTCGGCCGCAATCTTCCAGAGGTTCCAACTCGTCCCCCATTCCTCCCAACTGCATTCCCTCGCTGCCGATATTCAGAGTGGAATTACCCCCGATGGAAGGTGCGAGTGGTCGGGTTGGAATGAGTTGTGGATGTGGGTGGGGCTAAGAGGACGTAGTGGACATTATGACGTCGAGAAAAAAGAGAATAATTTGTTGTAAATGATAAAATGTTGTAATGTCTTTGAAGTCAATAACTCCATGGGCATGTATGCTAGTCTAACCGTATGATTGGTAAGTAGGCGTGACATGCAAGCTTATTGGAAACTTTGCATCATTAGAACTTGTTTACTGTCCGAAACAGAAATTTTAATACTGTTACATGGTAGTAGTGAGTGTTTTGTGGTTAATCAACTTTATGTAAAACTTGTTTGTAATTGCGTATAAGTAGTAGCTAAGGATGGAACTTCCGCAATTTGAATCATATTATTATGGATATGGTGAACTATGGTAAAAAAGTGTAAGTTTGTGTGTTTGTTCCCACCGGTTATCCTTTGGGTTAATTAAGTGACCGATAGATAGCAGCTTTGTGCATACATATGCAAGTACCCAACCATCTTTTATCAGCTCTGTATCCTTCCTAGGGGGCAAGCTGGTAGAGAACTTCTTGGTGTTGAGTTCTCAACTAGAGCAGTTGAAGTATGAGTGGTGGCTCAAGTTACTCGACACCCACGTGGTGGGCACCAATAAGGAATACCGCGACATGGAGGATGCTTACAAGGACCGCGTGCTACTATGGGCTCGCAAATCTCTGACCAGAAAGATGAATAAGGAAGTCAACAAGAAGGTGGATGAGGTTTGTTTACATGTGGTATATGTGTACATGTTCGTACGTGTGTGTGTGTGTGTGTGTGCATGTTATTAAGTGAGCCATGATTCAGTTATTCTCAGCTGAAATATTTATTATAATGACAAGTTTTCTCAGTGCTAACAGCCAATATATTATCTTCAATTAAGTTTTAATTAAACATACATTTGCTGTTAAAACTAATTAAACATTTTGTTATTCTTATTTTATTGTTCTTACATAGTAATGGAGTAAGTTATAGACTTAATGCAAACCACAGAGAATTAAAGTGTTAAATTAAAAGGACAATACAAAATATAGTGCCGTGGTATTCTTGGTATGGATTCAGCTAATGGTGGTGTGTATTCATAGATGTGTGTGTGTATGTGTGTGACTGTGTTACAGGAGGGAGTGGAATGCGGGTCTGAAGTGACACTAATTACCGAGAGCAACACAGAGGTATCGGGCGGAGGAGGTTGGGGAGGCATTGAAGTATCTGAACCAGCCACCGAAACTCTCAACGAGCAGAGACTCCGTGAGATCCAGGTACTGAAGGGTGTGGCAGTGTGAGAGAGGGTGCAGGCTAGGAATTGTTGCATAACATACGTGTGGTTTATTTGACATGATTCTCTACAGATGGCAAATGGCAGTCATGTCTCCCATGCTGGGCATGAGCCAATACTACACACGCATGTAGTCTAAACCATTTCTAGTGATTAGTGTGTAGTGTGTACATTTATTAGTGAATTGTGTGACATCAGCCACATTTGTTCCATTGGTAAGGGGGTAAGGTCAGTGATGAACAGATGTGCCCATGTGTGACCACCATCTTCACATGTCTATAGTTATTCTGGATGATATAATCAAATACCAATTAGAGTCAGGCTGTGCCTATGTACTGAGTGAGTGAGAAGTGAGAGAGAGAGTGAGTGAGTGAGTGGTGCAGCTCTGATACCCTTGAGTGTCCTCTTGTGCTTATGAAGTTATACTTAAGACTCTTCATAAACTAACAGCCTCATGGGCTTAACACAACAGAGTGCACCATGTGTGGCTGGCTGTTAATCAGATTGGAGGAAAAGTGTGGTGGTTAACCTAAGGGGGAGGGGGGAGTGGGCCTGGGATGGGGGGGGGGGGGGGGGGGGGGGGGGGGGGGGGGGGGGGGGGGGGGGGGCGGGGAGAGCGCCATATAGAAGAGTTGTTGAGAATGAATTTCTGGCATATTGTTCACTCAGTGTGGCTGGTAGTTACAAGAATTAAAAGTTATTGTAGTTGGTGGTTTTCTAGTAAGCATTTACAACTCTGCTCTTTATCTTATGCTGGTAGATTCTGGTAAACTAGAGTGTTGCCATGGAAACAATCAAGATAATAAGCATCACAGCCAGCAAACCCTGTCACTTGCTATAGCACATAGAATAGATTGCCAGTCTAGTAGTTGCTATGGTTACTGTGGAGGATTGGTTAGTGTCTATCATACAACACATATCATCATGGCAGAAGTTGATGCCTTCAACCTTTGTACCTCAGTCCTTCTGTCTGCCCATATCTTCCTACCTCGTTGTTGTTGTTGTTGTTGTTGTTGATTAAACTATAAGCACTCTTCAGTTTCCCTTCCTCCTGTTGTCACCTCACCCCTCCCTCCTTTCACCCAGGTTGGGCGTCTTCTGGAGGTGTTGGAGCAACAGTTGCTAGTGGAGACCAACAAGCATCTCTCTAAGCTCAGTCACTTGGCACTCAACGAGAAGGAGAGAGATGAAGCTACTCTACCACTAGACCTCTGGAAGAACAGCGTGAGTGTTGTCTTATCTTGTTGTGGGTGTGGACAAGGGTGTGGTCTTCTCATATAGGGGTGTGTCCTTGTGTGATAGTTGCAAATTAACATGCCACCTCTGTATAATTGGTCAATGAAATAACCACACAGAGTTCAGAGTTCAGGACTAATGAAATAATCACTCAGAGTTCAGAGTTCAGGACTAATGAAATAATCACTCAGAGTTCAGGACTAATGAAATAATCACACAGAGTTCAGAGTTCAGGACAATTTTTTCTGTTGTACCAGCCATCACTTTGTGTCTTTGCATTTCTAAAAAAAAATTTTTTTAACAGAACACACCTATGAAAGATGCTTGATGAGGATATTAATTTTTTTATTAAGTTTTCCTTTGTAGTTTGGTGTACTGTGTGTTGAGCCAGTCTTAATGATCAGTCAACGTTGAGTAGGCTTTACTGCAAGTCAAGAAGCCGAGTGGATAATGACGGGATAATGACGGGGGCATGACTCGTTAGCATGGCAAGCAGCAGTAGGTGGAGTACTGTACGTTGTTTAGGTTTCTAGAGGTCATGTGTAAACTCGCCCACCCAGAATATGATAGAGATAGTAATTTCACACCCTGGCACCTTCTAGCCGTGCAAAAACTCTGAACTGCAGGTGAACTTCAAGGAGTTGACTGGACTAGGTCGGAGTCATGTGATGCAAGACTTCGTGTCGTTACTGGAGGTCAAGCAGGTCACTGTGGGGGAGACAGACAGTAAGGTAGAC
>WLWI01003985.1_pt1 | contig 12577 bp, 14 predicted proteins | sample 6701501 | NCBI WGS metagenome assembly WLWI01 (sample SAMN12718690, study PRJNA515312) | sponge metagenome | isolation source: marine sponge | host: Mycale hentscheli | place: New Zealand: South Island, Marlborough, Capsize Point | collected 2014-11-01
ATTAAACTCCTTCAGCTTTTCTTCAGCTCTTGAAAAAGAGGACCTCTTGGATAGGCTTGGCTCCAAGTTAGTAATACCAGCCAACAATTCTGACTGATTTCGACTTCGCTTACTGCTGCTAGTAGAATGATGAGAATCCATACAGCCGCTTGCAGTTAGGGAAAGTCCCGTCTTACTGCTCGGGGAAATAACCGTTCAACCTTAGCTCGTTAACTAGTTATGTTTAATGACGAACTACCGCAAAATCTTGACGTCAACAAAAATGGCGTAAAATGTATTAGAGTGAATGAGAAAAGTGCTGTTCTCTCCATTTTCCATTCTCTAAACAGGCAGTTTTACTATTGTAAACATTATTGGGATGATGAAGAAAAGGTATGTGTATGTCAAATGACTGTAGTGAGGGTCTATACAGTAGTTTTTAAAAAATCCACTCTTTAAGTTGGAAGCACTGTATGTAGTTCAGGAATGACAGCCATTGAGGTGAGGCGTGAAGTGATGTTCGTGGAAGGCTGGAGTGGGGAGGGGCAAATCTGTCGCAAGCTATCCAACAGTCCAGTGGTATTCAATTACCTTGTTGGTAAAGGAGTAGTATAAAGAATGTAACACGTCTGTCAGGCTTCACATCCATGCAGATACACTTCCTTGTATGCTGAGTTAGGGTTTTCCTTTGTGTGTGTGTTGTGTGAGAGGAGGGGAGGGGGGAGGGGAGTGGTGGGGTGTGTGGTTGCATTAGAACACATTGCATTTGATTTGCTCTGTGTGTTTTCCCTACAGATTGATATCTGGTCTATTGGAATCACTTGCATAGAGCTTGGTAAGTTGGCATTTAGTTATGGGAGGAGTGTGGGAGGTAGAGGGGGTGGGGTGAGAGGGAGGAGTGTGGGAGGTAGAGGGGGTGGGGTGAGAGGGAGGAGTGTGGGAGGTAGAGGGGGTGGGGTGAGAGGTTGGAAGGGGTTATAGAAGACTTGCTCACTTCATGTTAGACTCGCATAAGGCACAAAGGAGTCATTCTGTCATACATTCTATTTCATGAAAGGAATATTAAAATTAGATTTTCTTAAAACTGCTGTACAAGCAGATTTAGTGATCCAGAACTCTTAGAGTAAAACAGCGTGGGTGTTTAGGGAAAGTACAAGTGAGAGATTACTAACTAAATGATATCCAACTGGTCTGGAGGAAATGATTATTGAAATCAATAGTAACATTATCATGTTTCTCCGCTTTCATTTGGCGTATTTTATCTTTCTTCTTTTTGTTCTGTTATTATATGTTCTTTTCAGCTGAAAGGAAGCCTCCGTTGTTTCACATGAACGCTATGAGTGCCCTCTACCACATAGCGCAAAACGACCCTCCCAGATTACAGCGGCCTGAGAACTGGTCAAACCTGTTTTTGGATTTCATCTCCACTTGCCTGAAAAAAGAGCCAGAGGACAGACCGCCATCCCAAGATCTGCTGGGGGTAAGAGAAATTACTGAGGCAATTGGCAGTTCATATAAGCTTGGCTTGATATTCTTTTCTAGCATAAATTCCTAGCTGGCACAGATCACTTGGATATCCTGTACCAGTTGGTCCATCGGACACAGGAGGCAGTGCGGCTGATGGACAATCAGAGTTTCAAGCGCCTGCAGAAGATGCTTATGCACGAAGCGTCCAGTTTAGAGGAGGACGATAAGGAAGAAATTGAACCAGAGCTCCCTAGGTAAGACAGGGTTGTGATGGTGGAGGTGTGGGACTTTCTTAGGTGCGTGGACTTGATTTTTTCAGTGAGTGGAGTTGTGGAATATTTTTTTAAGTGGATATAGTTACAATAAAGTTGACAGAACTACACGAGATCAGTTGTCGTAATTGTTTGGTGCGATGCTTTTGTTGTTGTTGTTATGTTGTGAAGTGATGTTGGCGTGGATGAGATGACACCTTCTCCTTCCATTTCCCCGTCTTCATCAGAAGATATCCGAGTCGATCCATTACTACAGAACAACACCAGCCAGAAGAGACAGCCAAGACCAAAGAAACGTTCTAATGAGGTATTAATGACTAGCACTGGATGACACACACACACATATATATGTATATGCATGCATACACATGCATGCACACACTCACACGTGCACATATCCACAAACTCACACATGCACATTGACACATGTGCACACTCACACATACTCACACACATCTTAGCAGGCTTACTATTCTAGTTATGGTACAGAATTCTATGATAGATTAATTATCACCCCATGCAGCAGGGGCTTCCCAATCACATCAAGCCCCAACAGCAACCTTCTGCTGCTCGTGCTCAAGAAGGAGCTGCAGGGACAGAAGTTAGCATTGCCAAGATTCCAGTTGGAAGAACCCAGAGTGCTCGTCCTGCTGCTATCTCTGAGTCATCCGTGGAGCCAATGCCAGCCAAGTCCGTCACCAGTGAAGTGGCATCCCTGGGCCTGGAGGACTCAACAGCTTCCGAACCTGGCCAGTCACGCCCTCGAACCAGTTCTGCAAGCAATTCTTTCGCACAAGTGTCAGCCAATTCGGTCGCCACCGCGTCTCCTTCTCGAGAGTCAAGAGAGAGGGCCGAAGAAGTGGCTAGGAAAGTGGTGAGGACATCTCGCCTTGCTGTGATTGTTGGTATTTGAGAGTTGCAGAGCACTGGCTATAGTGGAGGAGGATAGCATAGGATAATAGGAGGAGAGATGTGGAGAATAAGTGCACACTAAGATTTTCCAAAGAGTAGAGAATGCTCTAAACTAATGTTAATTAATTAGTAGATTGATTGATTTTGGTTTGTCTTTCAGACGGGCAATCAAGATGGGTTCTCGACTCTGCGTTCCCACCGAATGGTCTCCAAGCAGGCGGAGGAATGGCAGTTGCAGTCAGAGCTGCGGGAACAGATGCAGGGCTACAAGAGAATGAGACATCAACACAAGCACCAGGCAAGTGTTCTAGAGGGCGTGTGTTGTCAGAGTATTGCAGGAGGGCATGGTCAAAGTATTGCAGGAGGGTGTGGTCAAAATATTGTGGGTGGGTGTGGTCAAAATATTGTGGAAGGGTGTGACAAGAGAGCATTAATGGCTGATAAGATTTTATTCTGTCCATGATGTGTATGTTTCTCCTCCACTTTCAACTCTGTACAGATGCAACAACTGGAGTCCAGACACAAGAGTGAGCTGGCCAATCACTATCGAGCTCAGGAGAAGGAGTTGGAGCAACTTCGCATCGCTTACGAGAAAGAATTGGAGAGGCTTCGTTCACGGAATAGAGCTGACCTGGAGCAGAGGGTGCGTGTGTAGAACACGCCACAGTGGCTGTTTAATAGGAGTATGAAATAGCTGCTATTCACTAGTGTTGTTGTTGTTGTTGTTGTTGTTGTTGTTGACAGATAAAGCAAGATGCAAGTGACGAGCGAAAGTTTGTGAAAGCACAAAAGGAGAGACACGAGTCAGACATGAAACAGTTTATTGGCCAGCAGAAAGCGGATTACAGGGCCACTAAGAATGTCTTCAAGAAACAACTGGAAGAAGACACCAAACTGTCCAATGCTCAGCGCAAGCAGATGCTTGATGACCGTAAGAAAGAGCTGCTTGTCCAGCAGAAGGCCAACGAGTCGGAGCATCAACATATCCTTCGCAACATAGCAGAGCAGAATAAGGTGGACTATCGTGAGACTGCATTGAAAGATAGGCAAAGCTATGAGAAGGATCTTCTGCAGCTGGTAAGAATTGGTGTTGAAGGGATTGAGGTGTGATCAACACTGGCAGCTATTGGGGTTGTTAGAGGGGGTTTAGGTGGGAGTAGTGAGATGGGAGAGGTAAAGGTGGAGTTTATAATTGGGTTATCATGGTTTTTAATGGTAGAATTCCAGTAGGTAAAGTACCTGGACATTTGTACTTGAAAACTCTAGAAACTATGATTGCACTGACTGGAATGGTGTGGGTGTTACACAGTTGAATTTATTATTATTTATTTCTTTAATTTCTGCAGGAGTTGAACTTGATGCAGACTCACAAGGATTCGAACCAGGTGACCAAGCGTCGCCACTTAGCAAACACTATCGAGCTGTTGTACCAGCAGCTGAAGTCGCTACATGAGATGAGGACGGAACACTTGCAGAGGCAGCATGCGTCGGAGTGGGACAATCAACTCTCCTACACCAAGAAGGCGGAGAGAGAACTGCGCAAAAAGCACCTGATTGAGCTCAAGGAGCATCCTAAGAGTCTCAGGGTTGGTTGCTGTTGGATTTGTTTATCTCAACATTGTTTTTGTCTTCAAGTTATTTATTGTTTGTCGTACTTTTATTTATTATTAATTGATTTGTCCAGCTTTGATTTTGTTTTCATTATGGTTATATTATACTCACACTTTTATTTCAAATTGTGTGTGTATTTTTTTTTTTTTTTTCCCAGACTAAAGAACTACAAATCAAGAAGCAATACAATGATACTGTGAAGATTCAGACCAGGCAGTACAAAGCTCTCCAGAAGCAAATGGTAGCCTCTCTACCTTCTGAGCGCAAGAAAGAAATCCTGAAGCAGTCTAAGGAAGAACAGCTCCGGAAGATAGCCATGCTTGCTACTCAGTATGAGAGAACTATTGCAGACATGGCACAGCAGCAAACGGTTAGAGCAACTCTTGGGCCTGCATTTTTGTTTGTTTTAAAGTGAAAGTTACATCTCTGTTGTTGTTGTTGTTGTTTTTACAGCTGAAATTAGATGAGGCCCAAGAAGCTGAGCAGAATGCCCTCCGGAAGCAGTTGCAGCAGGAGCAAGACTTGCTGCAAAGGTTCCAGGAAAGTAAAGAAGAGAAGCTCAAAGTACAGCATTCGCGAGAAAAAGCTGCTATGGACACCAAAGTGGAAGCCAGTAGAAAGGAATTAGACAAAGAGGTGTGTGAAATGATGATGATGATAGTAATGATGATAGTGATGATGATGATAGTGATGATGATAGTAATGATGATGATGATAGTAATAAATGGTGATGATAGTGATGATGATGATAGTGATGATGATAGTAATGATGATGATAGTAATGATGATGATAGTAATGATGATGATAGTAATGATGATGATAGTAATGGTGATGATAGTAATGATGATGATAGTAATGATGATGATAGTAATGATGATGATAGTAATGATGATGATAGTGATGATGATAGTAATGATGATGATAGTAATGATGATAGTGATGATGATAGTAATGATGATGATGATAGTAATGATGATGATAGTAATGATGATGATGATAGTAATAATGATGATAGTAATGGTGATGATAGTGATGATGATAGTAATGATGATGATGATAGTAATGATGATGATAGTAATGGTGATGATAGTAATGATGATAGTAATGATGATGATGATAGTAATGATGATGATGATAGTAATGATGATGATAGTAATGGTGATGATATGATAGTAATGATGATGATAGTAATGATGATGATAGTAATGATGATGATAGTAATGATGATGATAGTAATGGTGATGATAGTAATGATGATGATAGTAATGATGATAGTAATGATGATAGTAATGATGATAGTGATGATGATAGTAATGATGATGATGATAGTAATAATGATGATAGTAATGGTGATGATAGTGATGATGATAGTAATGATGATGATAGTAATGGTGATGATAGTAATGATGATGATGATAGTAATGATGATGATAGTAATAGTAATGATGATAGTAATGATGATGATAGTAATGATGATGATAGTAATGATGATAGTAATGATGATGATAGTAATGATGATGATGATAGTAATGATGATAGTAATGATGATGATAGTAATGATGATAGTAATGATGATGATAGTAATGATGATAGTAATGATGATGATAGTAATGATGATGATAGTAATGGTGATAGTAATGATGATGATAGTGATGATGATGATAGAATGATGATGATAGAATGATGATGATAGTAATGATGATGATAGTAATGATGATGATGATAGTAATAATGATGATAGTAATGGTGATGATAGTGATGATGATGATAGTAATGGTGATGATAGTAATGGTGATGATGATAGTAATGATGATGATAGTAATGGTGATGATAGTAATGATGATAGTAATGATGATGATAGTAATGATGATGATAGTAATGATGATGATAGTAATGATGATGATGATAGTAATGATGATGATAGTGATGATGATGATAGTGATGATGATGATAGAATGATGATGATAGTAATGATGATGATAGTAATGATGATGATAGTAATGGTGATGATAGTAATGGTGATGATAGTGATGATGATAGTAATGATGATGATAGTAATGATGATAGTAATGATGATAGTAATGATGATAGTAATGATGATAGTGATGATGATAGTAATGATGATGATAGTAATGGTGATGATAGTAATGATGATGATGATAGTAATAATGATGATAGTAATGGTGATAGTAATGATGATGATAGTAATGGTGATGATAGTAATGATGATGATGATAGTAATGATGATGATAGTAATGATGATGATAGTAATGGTGATGATAGTAATGATGATAGTAATGATGATGATAGTAATGATGATGATAGTAATGATGATGATAGTAATGATGATAGTAATGATGATGATGATAGTAATGATGATGATAGTGATGATGATAGTAATGATGATAGTAATGATGATGATAGTAATGATGATGATAGTAATGATGATGATAGTAATGGTGATAGTAATGATGATGATAGTGATGATGATGATAGAATGATGATAGAATGATGATGATAGTAATGATGATGATAGTAATGATGATGATAGTAATGATGATAGTAATGATGATAGTAATGATGATAGTAATGATGATAGTAATGATGATGATAATAATGATGATGATAGTAATGATGATAGTAATGATGATGATAATAATGATGATAATAATGATGATGATAGTAATGATGATAGTAATGATGATGATAGTAATGATGATAATGATAGTAATGATGATAATGATAGTAATGATGATAGTAATGATGATGATAGTAATGATGATAGTAATGATGATGATAGTAATGATGATAGTGATGAACAATAACAATGATTCTGAATGATATTCTCTAGCTGTTTGACGAAAGTGTCGTGTTACAAAACACTCGGCTTGAAAGGCAGCAAACTCTGCAGAAGCAGCATATTAAAGAGATCAGGGAATTTTCTGAAGAGCACTCCAGCAATTCCGAGTCATTGCGTCACAGAGGGTCCCTTACCTCAGAAAGGAGTTCTACCAGCTTGTCTGTGGGCGGAGGTCCACCATGATGTAAAAGAGGAACTGGTGGAGAATGGGCCAGAGGTGGAGAATAGGCCAGAGCAAATGGAATGGCAGAAATATTAAATATTTTATTTAGTCCAATTATCGGTTGCACTTATTACACTGGGCTCATTTTCTTCAGTTATCTTCATTGTTTCATGTTATTAATATTTTTAATTTCATTACTTTTGTGTCCTTATCATGAGGATTTGCGTGTCACTGAGGATACGTCTTCATTATTTTTTAAAATTTTTTCACTATTGTGAAAATACAATGGCACTTTTTCAGTACTTTTATAATTTGGGCACTCTACTGTTACTTATGTCATCATTTTAATATTACTAATTGTGTTGGGCTAATGCCTATTGCATTGAACTATTATAATGCACTTTATTCGATTTTGTAGTCATTAAATTATATGAAAATGTATTGGAAGTACCAACTGGGGTTTGTTTTACCATTGTAATTAACGCACCTATGTTAATTGGGTACGGGATCGTCAGTGCTGATGACTCTTGATAAAGCGCATTCTTATCCATTTTACTACTTGCTGTGCGCTGTGTCTAGTGGGGAGCTTGAGGTGTTAGGCTTAATGGGGTCCCATCATGACCCTCTTAAAGTCTTTGCTCATTGTGACAATATTCTGGACTAGCCTTTTTTTCGTTGACCGTCTTTTGAAACGTCTCCGAGGCTGCACTTACTCGAGGAGATTGGAACGCCTGGGATTAACACTGTCCTTTGCTTACGTTCGTTTTTACACGACCAAATTCAATTGGTTGTTCCACTTCCTGGGCAACAAGAAGAGCAAATCTCTGTGCAAATGCTGGTTCAGCGTGGGCGCATTGATGGGCGTGTGTCTCATGCTCCTTTCAGTGGTGGTACTGATTTTCACCCTGTACCAGGCACTCTTGGTTCCTGACAGTCCCCAGCAGGTCCTGACTCCAGTCATGCCCGGTGTAAACCTTCCCTGGAGCGACCTTCTTTACTACTTTGCCACCCTCATCATTTGTAGTGTCTTCCATGAGGCGGGGCATGCACTGGCTGCTTCCACTGAGCAAGTCGCTGTGAATGGGTTTGGTGTGTTCATACTGTTCCTGTATCCTGGAGCATTTGTGGACCTGCATTCAGACCAGTTGACTCTCATTTCTTCAAGAAAGCAGCTCAAGATATATTGTGCCGGCGTCTGGCACAACGTAATCTTGGTCTTGTGTGCTTTGGGGCTGATGTGGTCTCTTCCGTATTTGCTGGCTCCATTCTACAGCACCGGCCTTGGAGCAGTGGTCACATACATTGATGAAACCAGCGTCCTTGCTGGCAAAATGGCCCCAGGCACAATCATACAGAGGTTGAACGGTTGCCCCATATCGTCAGCAAGGGACTGGCTTTCTTGCTTGGAGCACACATCCTTGGCACCTCAGAAAGGGTACTGTCTGGCATCGGAGCTTATGTCAAACAGGCCCAGCTTCAGCCAGAATCAGACAACTCTAGCGGAAGATGGCACTCGAGAGTGCTGTGAGAAGACGTCCATGACTGACATCTGCTTCCAATTATTCCCTCAGAGCTTGTATAAATGTCTCACAGCTCGCGTAGTGACGGCAAGGAAGACTTGCTCCAGTTCCAGGGACTGCCTCGAGCCTGTAGAGCACCACTGCGTGTTTCCTGCTATTGCTCCACCCACTAAGCTAGTCAGGATTACCCACACAGGCGGCAAGGATGTTTTGTTTCTTGGTGACCCAGTTGTTCTAAGGTTTATTGTGGCTACCAGTTCTTACTCTCCGAATTCTGCTTACATATCTCTAGACTTGCCTAACCTTCTCCAAACTATTTGTAATTATTTTGTGTCCTTGTCCAGTGCACTTGCACTGTTGAATATGGTCCCAGCATATTTCTTGGATGGTCAATGGACTTTGACAGTGTTGGTGGATATATTTTTGGAGAAACGAGTTCCAGATTTGGGTAAAAGGACTATGATATGTAATTGCATTTTGGCCAGTGGCAGCTTACTACTCGTTTTGAACCTTGTCTTAGCTCTGTGGACATTAATCAATTGGTGATTTTTACTATTTATAATTCATCATTATTTCATCCAATTTCTTTATACTGCCAATTTGTTACAGCACATTGAAATCGACGATCTTTTACCACATTAGAATGGATACGCCCAGCAACAATGTTCATTTAGAGCGCATCATAACAAGGACCCTTTACCTACAGGTAGTTAGCTACAAGTATGGCGCAGTTTGACTATCAGCGCAGAGATTCCGCGGAGGAGCTTTTGGCTGGTTGGATGGGAGAGCTAGAGTCTGTTCTCTACAGCTCTGAAGTAGAAGAAGCTATAAAGGAGGCAAGGCTTGTCTTAATTGAAGAAACGCAACTTGACTGTTATTATTTTCAGGTTTGTCCAAGCAGCAACCCTCTGGACAAGAAGGACTTTAATCCAATAGACTATATCAATGAAGTGTTCCCTAATGAGCAGGTATTTATATTGCAGCTGTAACTTGTGTCCATGAACAGCCTAATTGTAAAAATGGACACATATTTCATAGCTTGTGCGAGTGTTCACACTTGTCTTTTTTTGTTCTTCATCTATTTTCCCTCTGTTATATCTATAGTCTTTGGCGGGCATTGATGACCGTATGACACACATGCGAGTACAGATGAAGCAACTGGACGAGGAGATTCGTGATGTGGTACGAGACCAGGCAGACAGTGGCCACGATGGCAGACAAGCTCTTGAAGAAGCACAAGAGGCCATTGAGAAACTCTTTGGTAGAATCAGGAACATCAAGGAGAAGGCGAGGCAGAGTGAAGACATGGTGAAGAAGATCACTAGTGATATCAAGCAGCTAGACAACGCTAAGAAGCACTTAACAGACTCAGTTAGAACTTTGGAGAGACTTCGCTTCCTCATCACCAACTTGGAGCAACTCCAGTAAGGCGTGGCAGTGAGGGGTGTGTCTGTGCACGTTTTCGTTCTGTTTAGCATTTAAAATCGTTTGCTCACTTTCTCTAAAGGTGAAGTATAGAAAAGGAAATAAAGAAAAGTCTCAGCACTTATTGGTTAACCTTACTGGTACAGAGCTTCCTAATTCTTTAGCACAACATAAATCTCCACTGGCACATGGCACATTTTAGCATGCTGCACTTTTGTAATGGTATAGTTGACATTAAATAATTGACCATGGTTCTTATTAATGCCCTCATACTACATCTGAACTGCTGTGTGCTTTGAATTTTGTTGGCCAGAGTGTTAGAATGTGCAGGATGCTTGATGTTACTGTGCAGGAAGTTACCTGACGATCTATACAAGCTTGAATGAGGTTGAAGGTTTCTGTAGTTTATCTGTGGTTTGTTTGGTAAGGTGGTTTGTTTGGTAAGGTGCTCTCTGGCAGTTATGGTATGTTCTGGCCTTTGTAGTTTTAGAGAAGAATCATTTGTTGCTCCCTTGTTTAGGAGACAAACAATCAAAGAGCAAAAGTAATTGAGTAGGGGGCAAGAGTGATTCTTTTCATTACATGGGCGACTTATTTAAGTAGTTTTCTCAGTTTATAATTTAAACTTGACGTTTCGACTTTCTAAAATCCTCGTCAAAGAAAAAAAAAAACGAAATGTCATTTTAAAAGATTTTTATACACGAATGACTTTTTTTCAGCTTATCGGACCAAAATATTAGTCTTTTTAAAACATTGTCTGCTGTTTGATTATCATGATTATTCTCTCGTTAGTAGATATGACTTTATTTTGTCTATTTAGTGTAAACTATCGTCAGAGGAACTACGCGGAAGTGTCGACTCAGCTTCACGGAGCAGTGAGCGTCGTGGAGGAGTTCACCAAATATCAGAGCATCCCTCAGATCAGGCAACTGGTGGATAGGTAAAGAGTCATTGCATTTGTGTATTTATTTTAAATATTTGTTTGTTTGTTTGCTTGTTTATTGATTGCTATTGCTGTTGTCTTGTAGGTTGAATTCTCTGCAGTATGACCTGAGCCAGCAGATCAGAGTCGATTTTGAAAAAGCTTTTTCTACCAAGGGAGTCAATGTAAGACCCGACTGTAAGGATCTGGGCATTTATTACAGAGTTAATAGGGGTTGGGAGGGGGGGGGGGGGGTTACTACATTTCTGCTGTATGAGAACAACAGTAGAACTCCTGAACTGAGAACAACATGGGACCGGCTTTCAGTCCACAAGAAGCAATGCATTTTCTATTGGAGGGGGAAAGTGGCATTAAAGAGGTGACTTGCTCATTAGAGATTCACTGTCAGAGGCTTCACTACATTAGCTCAAATAATCGTCTACTACCTGTGCATACATCAATGTGGTAGCACTCATTTACCCTTTACCATAGGCATGATACAAGCACAGTTACATCACTTCTATCTGTACTATAGTATAGTGGCATGACTATGAGGCTTACAAATTGCACATAGACTCAATAGAACTTAAAGGATTGTTATTGAGATCTGCTGAGGGGTGAGTGTTAGGTTAACTATGTACATGTCAAGTTGTAAAGTGTGGTGTTATAAAATAATGTTATGTATGTACAGCCGACCTCAAAATTATTACTGCACAATGCATGTCTGGTGATGGAAACTCTTGGCGGCAGACCAAAGTAAGTCGTTATACTACTGCCCCTCCCCTTTCTCCATCTTCACACTCCACTTGTACCCTCTCACTCCTGCCACCCTCTTGTGTTCCAATCCGTCCACTGCACGGCCATTCAAACTAATCAGTTTCTATGTCAGTAAGATGCTGTCTTGTATCCACACTTCCAGGGAGGAGCTGATTGGTTGGTTTGTTAGACTTCAGTTGTCTGACTACGAGGTGTCATTCCATGAGAGTCAGGACTCGGCGTGGCTGGACAAGGTAGACAGACGCTACTCGTGGCTGAGGCGCACTCTCATGAACTACGAGGAGGAGTGTATGGCCATCTTCCCTCCAGAGTGGGGAATGGAGGAGAGAATCAGCATCCAGTTCTGTCAGAGTACCAGGTATAGCCGTGTCTACACCACCCTTTACCCAACTCTCACTCATTTTCTGGACTTGTTTGCTCAAGTATTGCTTCTATATTCAATGGAAACAACACAGGAGCTAGTTGGCTTAGCTATGTATGCATGGTAGAAATTTACAGTTCTTCTACTCTAGTCACTATAATTAGGGATTATTAATCAACAGCACATAAGTTAGCAGGGCTTCATACAGGATTTTTTTCTGGGGGGGGGGGGGGGGGGCGTTTTTTTTCCTTCTTAGAATAGCGTGGGGTAAAATGGGCCAAAGAGAAGGGGGGGGGGGGGTTCCTCA
>WLWI01003986.1_pt1 | contig 12575 bp, 6 predicted proteins | sample 6701501 | NCBI WGS metagenome assembly WLWI01 (sample SAMN12718690, study PRJNA515312) | sponge metagenome | isolation source: marine sponge | host: Mycale hentscheli | place: New Zealand: South Island, Marlborough, Capsize Point | collected 2014-11-01
TGTAGTTTACTATAGAGAGACACACAACAATGAAGAAATGATGGTAACTGTTCCCTCTTCTGTTTCTTCAGTTGTAATTTCATTAGTGACTGACAGACAATACATTATAGAAGTGTCTGCTGTATCAATAGTTAATGGAATATCAGTATCAGGATACAGGACTAGGAATGGTCCACTAGTTTTATCTAATATACCTGGAAGCTCTCAACAACAAGGAATTTCAAGTAATTGCTTTTCATATCGAGAGTGCTTAAGCTGTTCCAATGTTATCCCTCTCTATTAAATTTATCAAGATGTGGTAAAATAAGTGAATAATGATTGAACACGAGAAATATTTAAGTTTCTAAATACAATCAATTTTAGAGGATTGTCTTGTTATATAGATTTACTTTCTTCATGTTAAGTATTATATTTTCATGTCGGGCCCTCTGCTTCTTTGGCTAGGTCCACCCAACAATGCTATACTAATTTCCTTGTCGGTTCAAGTTTTAACTTAATTTTGATAAATCCACATATAGATAATGGAGAGAGTGTCTCAATCAGAGAGTCTGAGCCCCAGACTGTCCCTGGTCAGCCCTTTTATAGACTGCCAATGGGATCACAAGAAAAGAAAAGAAACCAACCAGATGAGAGAACAAACGTTCACACAAATTGTAACAAGTAACCTAGGCAACACAAAAATAATACATAAAATACAGCTGCTACTACAACTGTTGAAACTAACACACAAATAACATACAAGCATACATACAGAATAATACTGTTGTGGGGTGTGGTCCCCACAAAGCAGATCATTCCAATGCTACAATTATTTCTTATATTTAAAACAAATTGATTTTGTGTAAAGCTCATAAATTAAAATTATAAACTATGTCCTTTTTAAATTTACTTTCTTAACCAGATTCATTTAATTAAGTATTAGCCAGTGCCATCTATGCTCAAGGTATGGGCATAGGTAGCTGAAATTAATTGCTTTTGCTTTTTATATGTGCTTAATCAAGCCTGACTGCATTATACACTCATGTGCTTTTTCATAAAATTGAATTTGCAAACTTCTCTAGTATTTAGGTTTATTCTCAGATTCAGTTTAATGTAAAATATTACTAGAAACATGACTTAATATTAACATGTGTACTCAGGTCTAGCTGTTGCCATAGTTGTAACTATGGTTGTCACTATGGCTTTCTGCATATTATTTGTAATAATTGGAATTGGAATATATTGCTGGAGAACAAGAAACAGTCATGAAAAGTAAGATGTCACAAATACATATTTACTGTTTTTTTTGCTGCTGTTATTTTTATCATAATTATAATACTAGAAATAGAACAAACATACAAACTAAGTTAGTCCAAATGTAACCACCATTGTGGATTTCACTTACATTGTCTAGAAATACTTCTAATATTCAAAGATATCTTTCATTTTTATCACACATAATATTATGCTATGTCATAATATAGTTGTTTTAAAATCTAAAGTTATTAACTTACTACTTTGCACATAGAATATTGATACTTGAATTCAATAACTACTTCAATTTCAGTCTCACATTATCTACATAGACACAGGTGTCCATGAGAGTTGTATGTCAGTCACTCAGTGTCAGTCAGTCAGTCATCAGAACTCAATAAGGGAAGAATCAATAATATTGTATGAAGCATTAGACTGTTGTAACAGAATGAAAATAACTTAAGAATAATCTTCCATAATTACAAGAAAAATTATATTGTATTGTCAATTTTATAGTAAGACAAAAAAATGCATATATCATGAGAAAATATAAAATGTTATCATGTCAGGTCTACCACAATGGAGATGGAGGAATGTGCAGCTTATGGACAAGTGACAGTTGGAGAGTCCACTTCTCACTATGAAACTGTTAAACATGAGGAACCTGTTTACAATTAATAAACTTCACATCATTGTTAAGTTTTATAACAGTAGTAGATAAATTAGAACTACATAACATTGTAATTGCATATCTGTAACCACTGAGTCTAATTCTATACATTACATTCAACTGTTGGAACCTTAACTCATTGAATACTATGGGAAGAGTGGGGCGAGAGACTTAAAGGTATGTATAAGAATGTATTTTGCATCTGATTAATTAAATACATCAAATTTATATTTTTCTTGACTATAATAATATAATGTATACTATTAATTTTTATTGAATTATGTCAAAATTTGTAGGAAATTTGTTATTAAATTTAATCATAGTAAAAAAATTGCAAAAAAAAAAAAAAAAGGGCATGGCAGGCTCCGGACATGTGGGAACATTTTTTCCTAAATTGACAGTATAAACATAACATTTTTATAAATGTTTTACATATCCTCGTAACTGGCAAACATTCAAAAACTAAAAAATTAAAACTTCTTCCGTGTTAAATAATATTAATGAGATATTTGTTGTTAATGTAATTGTGTGAAAACTTGTTTTATAATTGTATTCATTGGTCATGAGATGGTTACTCCCCACCATTAAGAGTCGATGAATCAATATTGTAACAAAGTTAATCTAATATCCCTAAAGAAGAGTACTAGTTAGTAGATATACCCTCTTTAACACATCGGGTAGTGGATACATAATAACCAGGGCCACTTTTTTTTATCAATATTCTCATTTGTTTTCCCTAATTGAAGTGTGTAGCTACATGCTAACCTAATAGAAGTTTTCCATTCTGACTTGTCCAGCTAGCTACATATGTTATATGCAATTTACAAAATGAGGGCTTATTTTTTTAAAATGCAATTAAACTTTGCAAAAGAAGTGATTAGTTTATAGAGTAGATGCTCACATTTAAAAGTACGTGCATTATTTATGAAGTAGCTATCCAAAATAATTCCAGTAACCCCATAGCCCTAGTTTATTAATATTACACATAGTTTATAAAAGAATGAATAGCGTATATTAAAATACATGAAGCACTGGAAGATTGCATAGTAAACTTAAGAGAATTTTGACACATTTAGTGTCTAAAAGAATATGGCGTGCTATGAACAGAGAATCAGAAAGAGTTATTTTTGTCATTGAAGCAGCTAAATTCAACAACACTGGAGTACTGCCAAATACTAGTCACCATCATGTACTTTGGCACACACTCACACATAGAAATTCCACTCAAAAATGATTATATAGAGTGGTTGGTATGTTGGCAGGGGTGATGGAAGTTGTTCAAAGGGGAGTTTTGCTTTATATATTGAATAGTAATAAATTGATGATGGAATTGTAGTATTGTGTTAATATTATATTCCAGTGATTTTCTCTTTCATGTTTTATGAAGACACATCCACCTATTTCATTGCTTGATTCCTTAAGAATAACCAAAAAATTAAAAAAAGTAGTGCTCAGACTTGTTTATATAAAAAACATGTTTTTAAGTTTATTCATTGTCCAACTGACAAAAAATCTACGGAATCGAAACGTCTTTGGTTTGTTTTGAATTGATATAACATAATTGTTCATTAATTAGAATCAATAAATATTCAGAAAATATGTACCTGGTCCCCCGACTTTGTTTCATATTATAAGAGATTTAAATAGTTCTGAGAATAGTGCATAGCTAATTATGAGGAGAAAAATATGAGAAAAATATCGCTGTGTTCAATATTATTATATAATCTAGAACATGGAGAGGGTTCAGCAGTTATATTCTACTGAAATCTAATGGTCTGTATTGAAGACTAAGAACTAGTTCTTGTAGGGCTTTGGTACAGAGTTAACCCCACAAGTCTAGCCAACTGTATAAATCTGCCACCAGGTCCCCTGCTTAAGCAAGCTCAAAATGTAAATATCAACAAGGCAAAAGTGTAATGATAGCAAGCAAGAGAACAAGGGAGTGAGCACTGAGTGCGAGTTAAATACTGTACAGCTTTAGGGATCACATAATGCATTAAAATATTAATGTGAGTGCCTAAAATTAGTTAGAAAGTTCTAGAAGTTTGAGTGGCATGAGATCTACAATAAACAGATTGTTGAAGTGATGAACTTCCATAAAATAATATGTAAACAATTAAATGGTATCTGTTCAGGCGACAGTGCTCCCTACAGTTCTGTACCACTGAAGACCAAACCTAGTTCTGTACCACTGAGTGTTTTAATTGAAGAATCCACAAAAGATAAAAAAATAGAATAATCAATCAGTTAGAGTGACAAATTTCATTGGATGTACAAATTAATCAATTTACAGCACTTGTATTATAATATGAGAGTTTGTAAGTTTTGAAGAGGGTTAATGAACTACAGTTAGTACAGTAAGTTGACTCATCATCTAATCCAAACACAGCAGCAATAAAGAAATATACTGCATGATGCTTCAATTATTACGGAATTATACAATTAAAAAATATATTTTCAGTTTTAGGATGATTGAACATTGTTATGGTTTGTTAGCTGCTGTGTAGTGTGGGTGTGGCCACAAAAGAGAAGAATAAGAGAGAAGAATAAAGAGAAAGAGAAGATCAAGGAGAACATTGTCATTGTGTCATTGTGTGTGTATATCTTATGAGCAGCGTGTGCATAGTTGAGTGTGTGTTATTTCGTGTGTTAGTTTGAGCCCTGGACTTCCGGTGGATCGTCTTTCATTTCGTATGTGCGCATGAGTGACAAAGGACTCAAATAGCCAGTCACGCATGCGTCTCATCAGTTCTTTAAATATCGAGCTAGATTTAAAACTCTGCTTGAGCTCTGTTGATTCTGGTGGCAGCGTCGTCGGGAGCGGCTGGCTAGTCCATGAATAAGTTGAGTCAAGGCTCCGACAACTACTTTGCCTACATGGAGTAAATAATGGCAGATGTTAAAGTAGTCCTAGAATTACAGCTGCTTTATTGCTACACAGGTAAATAGTTAGTAGATTAAAGAATTGATTCAATAAGTTCACAGGTTCGGAAAGGTTATCACCGGGGACAACTACTGAGTTATGCCTGATTAAATGTATGGCAATAACACTCAAATGAATGTGAAAAAGTCAGTCCATTATCTTATATTCCGAATACAACTTGTTCTTCTCTCTATATTCAATCTGCTGGTCAGAAATGAAAAAAATCTACTATAATAAGACACCAACAAAGAAATGAACACTTTTAAATTTGTATACAAACACAAATTTGTAAAAAAAAAAGTGATTAAAGAGAGGCAGCTTTTAAGAGGACACAATGAATAGATACAGCAATGTACGATTTCCAAACTAGCTCTAAGCAACTTTGCAACAACATGGCATGAAGAAGCATAACTATTCCTATACCTGATTGAAGTCTAACAATACAAAATTATCATGAATTACAATAAGAAACTACAGAGTGAGTACAGGATGTCTTTTAAGTCAAGTGAGGTGTATTTTAAGGATAGTATACATATCTTGTAGAACAGGTAGAGGTAAATATTTATGGTAGTGTTCAGACAGTCAAACCTATGTATACTACTGACTCTACTTGTTTTCACGTATTGAGCATAGTTGTCCATGTCACTGTATACTGGACCACGTACAACATTAGTTTCTAAACCAATCAATATTACCTTCTACAGTAGAATTCCACTTAACACTGTTGCATGTAAATTAATGCTATGGCAGTACACCCATATTGCCAATCAGTGAAATCCCAATCGATAAAGAATTCATGTAACGGATTTTCAAAAAATAACTGTAGCATTATAGCCAGTTAGACTGTATAATAATATTCTAGCTTTCTTCAGTGATAATATTTTTGCTTGTGTAACCACTATAAACAAGGTTATAGAATAATTTTGTTTGTAATGATGACAGATTCCTAGAGTTACATTATCAACTATTTTTCTTTCTTTGAATGACTTGTTGTATTATTTATGATTTATAAAGGCTATAAATTTCAAAACTATTCCAAATTTTAATAACATCCAATTTAAAAAAAAATTTTTTAAGGTTATCTTTTTTGTTAGCTATGAAGATTCTCTTTAATACCACTCCACTCATATTTTTGGACTATAACTATGTCACATACTGGTTGTCCACATCCACTATTTAAGATTCAGGATTCACTAAATTCTGGCATTTTCTTTCATGTTTCCAGTAAAGAGGACATTAATTATTATCAATATTTTGATGAAAATACTGTTATATATTCCGTGATCATAATGTCATTTAATTAAAATGAGCTAGAAAGAAATTCTCTCAATCAAAGAGGTCCAGAAAATATTAACATGATAGTGTTTTAGTCATCACAAAGAAATCAAACCTCCTCCCCTCTTCCTGCAATTTTAGCCATAATTGCTCAATTCTCTGAGTTGTGACCCAATATCTTCCAAGTTTCCCACATATAACCTTATAATAATAATAATAATAATAATAATAATAACAATAATTATCTTAATTTTTATCTACTCCCTACAGTTTTTTTCATTACTACAGCAGCACCCAAGTCTCAATTCATGGTTAGGCTCAAAATTGTTGATAATTCCTTAGAAATGCTTCGTTTTACGATTGTTGTTTTTCAATCACAAATAGTTGGAGGGAGCAGTTACCATGATATGATATGTTTGTCCTAAATTAATGGACTGAATTGTTCCTTCCTAAACTAGGCTAACAGGAGCTACAACATGGCATACTTTTCGCATACATATCATTTAATGGCAAAAATCAATTTTTATCATATTTATGGTTTAAATTTTACCTAGTTCTTTACTTACTTGTGCGCAATGGCTTGCCTGCAATTTACACTGAAGCATATCATTCATATATGTGTGAATGTATGTACATGTGCCATTTGTATTTTGACCCTCACATTTTGTATTCACTTGAAGGTCGACTCGTTATTAGACCTTATTAACTTACAGGAGTTTATTCTGTTTGAGTTAGTGGCAGTTATAGTAAGTCAAAAATTGACTAATTCGCTGCTTGTCATAATTATACTCCATACCCAACAGTATTGTTCTTATTTGAAATTCATGCAGAGAATACAACTGAAATCATGCATTGATATATCCATACTGTAAAAATTGTAGCGTGAAAACCCACCAAATTCACACCAAACTGGTGGTGTGAATGCCCACCACCTATGCATAGTGTGTCCTTCACACTTTCTTCCTAGTGTGAAATTCACACTCAATGGAATAGCATGGACCCTTTACCGAACATTAATTATATTCATGTGCAGGTAAAAACCAATGCTATTATCATTGTAATCTACCTTATAAATGTTTTGTACACTTGTGTGCTAAGAGAGTAGACTAAGATTTTAGTCATCTGATTAATGAGATCTGGGATCACACCAATCTCTTTTTGGAAAAAAATGTTGATATGTAATACTAGAATTAATATAACTTAAATTAATTCAGCATTAATGTAAGTATGAGCTCATAGTGATTATGGTGAGAATTCACACTAAATTTGGTGTGTACTTCACACCCAAACGATGAGGTGTGCGCATCACACCATATTTTGGTGTGACTATTGTTACAAGTGATTCACGCTTAATTTGGTGTGAACTACACACCTTTTGGTTTACAGTGCAGTGAGCAGGTGAGTGTGAAAATGCAGCTACTGCTGCTTAGCTAAAATAGCACAGAACAGCTTCAAGTGCCTAAAATATTACTGTTTCATAGTACAGGTAAAAATGTAAGTTCCAGTCACATTATTTTTTCTTTAAATTTATACCTTAGTGTAATTTTTTTTCCTTCCTTAAACCTCTAGGCAAAATTTCAATGTTGAATTCAGTGTCTTGTTCAATTAGCCTCTTATACTTAACCCAGCAATTGAATCAAGAGAAATAAATTATTGCTAGACACAAGTTTTCTCAAATTAATGGTTAAAATTACTTACTTTCAAAAACTGTAATTTGTAGACCAAATAGCTTTGAATAGATAATAAGTTTCAGCAGATAGGTAATTATGTTACTATAGTTTGCTGAGATGAACAAAAACAAACAAATTATGAGCAAAACTGTACCGCATAATGAAGCCTGTCACCTTTGTGTTATAGCACATCACTAATTTTAAACCATTATTCCGGTTGTACAAACCCTGAGACATGAGGGCTGAGACTTCATGACAAAGACATTTGAATCGCCAGTATAAACTGATTTCATTAATTTAATAGCCCACAGATGTAGTAACTGCAGTGAATTAGCCTACAGTTGACTTGTAGACTGAATTGCAAGTATTGGTACTATATAATTTTTTCAAAAATCTCTTGATTTGGAGGTTATCCCTCACCCCCCCCCCCCCTCTTCCCTCTCCCATTTGATAGTAATGACATGCACTCTGGTTGGTTCCCATCAGCAAAATATAGTAATTTTTTAATCATCTCAATGAATTTTTTGTCTAAATATTTTGAAATTCATCTTTATCTCCTTGGTTCACCATCGTTTCTTTGACAATACTAGAGATTTGTTGCCTATTTTCCTTCTTTTAATGTTTGAAAGATTGCCCTGTGTCCAACTCTAATTTATGTTCTACGATTATTGGAGTATTTCGAAAATTGCATTCAGCACAAATAAAGGAGATTAAAGGAAAATTTTGGGTCCATGTTCATAACACCAGTTTATTGGACGCCTTATTTAACATTAATATTTGAGAGATATACAGTGTAAAAGCCTCTACCAGCACAATTAATTGGCTTGAAATAGTCTTGAAATAATTTTCATAAATTTTCGTAGAACCTACTGCAGTTCATAATGTTCAGCAGACAACAACAATATCTTCATTCCTATCTTGGGAAGTACTAAAAGAACTTCATGGAAATCATCAGGTACTCTCTAAATGGAAATCATCAATTACTACAAACTACTAACAATACCAACTTCTCTATCCCTAACCTCACTCCTAACACACTGGTGTCTGACATAACAGTCTCTGCCACTACTGGAGGTGGAGAGGGACCAACAGTTATGGTGGCTAATTTTTTACCTTCAGATTTGCTGTCTCTAGGTCAAAACAATTCTACATCTGGAGTGTCAGGTTTGTACTAGGACAATGTGTCACTTTAAATTTTTTTTCTATTAATAGAGTATGTCCTTCCTGGAACCTTAACTCATTGAATACTATGAGAAGAGTGGGGGGGGGGAGCCCTAAAGGTATGTATAAGCATGTGTTTTGCATCTGATTAATTAAATACATCAAATTTATATTTTTCTTGACTATAATATAATCTATACTATTAATTTTTATTGAATTATGTCAAAATTGTGTAGGAAATTTGTTATTAAATTTAATCATAGTAAAAAAATTGCAAAAAAAATTAATGGGCATGGCAGGCTCTGGACATGTGGGAACATTTTTTCCTAAATTGACAGTATAAACATATTTTTATAAATGTTTTACATATCCTCGTAACTGGCAAACATTCAAAAACTAAAAAATTAAAACTTCTTCCGTGTTAAATAATATTAATGAGATAATTGTGGTTAATGTAATTGTGTGAAAACTTGTTTTATAATTGTATTCATTGGTCATGAGATGGTTACTCCCCACCATTAAGAATCAATGAATCAATGTTGTAACAAAGTTAATCTAATATCTCTAAAGAAGACTACTAGTTAGTAGATATACCTTCTTAAAAACATCGGGTAGTGGATACATAATAGCCAGGGCCCAGTTTGTTATTATGAATGTTATCATTTTAATGTAACTGAAACCCACACCAATTTACTAACCCTCTCAAAGATGTTACAAGTATAACATTCACACACATCAACAAAATGGTATGCTACAACATGTCTGTCTATTCAATTCTAATAGTGGTCAACTCTAGCTTGACCTGGTGGACAATTTTTGTTGGATTTGTGCACTTGTAGAATAAAGAATGAGTGAGCTTTATGTGAATCCCCTGTATGCTATTTTTTTCCTTATGTCTTCTTTAGCTATGTTGATACCTATCTACAGTGAGGGACTTATTGTGGTTCCTACAGTCTCTGCTTTAAGTCTTTCCCTCGTGGCAGTGAAGCGGACACTCACTTGTTATCAATATTCTCATTTGTTTTCCCTAATTGAAGTGTGTAGCTACATGCTAACTAATAGAAGTTTTCCATTCTGACTTGTTCCAGCTAGCTACATATGTTATATGCAATTTACAAAGTGAGGGCTTATTTTTTTTTTAATGCAATTAAACTTTGCAAAAGAAGTGATTAGTTTATAGAGTAGATGCTCACATTTAAAAGTACGTGCATTATTTATGAAGTAGCTATCCAAAATAATTCCAGTAACCCCATAGCCCTAGTTATTAATATTACACATTGTTTATAAAAGAATGAAAAGCTTGAATTAAAATGCATGAAGCACATGTGTCTTAAAGAATATGACGCACTATGAACAGAGAATGAGAAAGAGTTATTTTTGTCATTGAAGCAGCAAAATTCAACAACACTGGTGTACTGCCAAATACTAGTCACCATCATGTACTTTGGCTCACACTCACACATGGTAGTGATAGAAACTAAAATTGATCATTCCACTCAAAAATGACTATATAGAGTGGTTAGTATGTTGGCAGGGGTGATGGAAGTTGTTCAAAGGGGAGTTTTGCTTTATATATTGAATAGTAATTGATGCTGGAATTGTAGTATTGTGTTAATACTATATTCCAGTGATTTTCTCTTGCATCCTTTATGAAGACACATCCACCTATTTCATTGCTTGATTCCTGATTAAGAATAACCAAAAAATTAAAAAAGTAGTGCTTGATGGAAATTTTCAAAGAGGGCATGATGGAACTGCAGCGATGGTTTCTGGTAAGAGGATACCCACTGAAATTGCTAAAGAAAACGAGGCTGCATCACTGCCCTTCTCATCTAGAGCAAAATACCTGGAATGCAAAGCCAAGAAAACCCTAGAAGAAGCTACCACCATTCTTTCAGTTCGCCAACATCCAGCAATCAGAAGCTCAGACCTACACTTGGCTATGAAAGATTCTGATCTTCCTTTCCGACATATGGTAGTCAGAAGAAAGTCAAGTACCATTGGGTCTCTAGTGGTCAGGGAAGATACCTGCAAGACGTCTATTCATCCAATCAAACTGTCGTTCAAACCAAGATAATGACAATAACAAGTAGCCATTCAACATTCTAAAAGTAACAGTCATACAATATTAAACTACTTAAATCACTTCATAGACATCTAGTAGCATTCATCAACATTTTGTTTTATATTCTCCACTTTCTATTTCCTCCCAAATGTAAGCCGGGCTCTCTCCCGGCACCTTGGGGTGGGTCCTCTCGGTTCTCCGAGGACCCACCCCAAGTATTTTCTTTCTCTCTCTCTCTCTCTGTTTTTTTTTTATTTTGGCTACCAGCTGTAATTTTTTACTACAAGATTCTACTCCAGCTGCAAAAGAAAGGACAGTAAACAAACTCATTCTTCCGATCATGTGCATGAATACACATACAACTCTTTATATTATATTTTTTGTCAGTCTGTTGTATTGCTAGAAGGCCCAACACTGCCGACTGCATACAGTAAATATTATTGGAAAACCTGACATTGTAAACCCTGGGCACCAAGCTTGGCTTACTTTAATATCATCAGGACCTTATTTACATGATTGCTTTCAAAATCAGTTTAATCACAGCTATGTCAATGGACAACTGCAGAACAATTGGCAAATTCTGATGACATTGAAGTTAACAAGATTATTAGAAAATTAGAACAGAATTATTAATATATTCTTAGAGCCAGCAATTTTTTCTCTTTTTAACAACCAATTATTGTTAATAATATTTTATTAAAATCAGAAAAAAAAAGCTGGCGTGAACTATTTCATGCGCATTTTAGTATGTAATTCAATAGAATGCTGCAATGTTAAAATAAAAAAGGAAAATGTAATAGTAAAAGATAACGCAGATAAGATCACATTGAACTAGATTGGGCCTTTTATTAGGAGGAGGCTCTTGCATTTATATTTATGCTGTGACAGTATTTACCCATTCATCACTTTCTATTAGAACCACCATAGGTATTGACTTGTACAAGTTTGTGAAGTTTGACCATAATGATAATTATTATTGTCATTACTATCAATAGTTTTTACTTGTCATTACTATCAATAGTTTTACTTGTTAATTTTTATCTTATCATTTAATTAGCCGTAATTACAGTAACAGTCTGCATTTGACAAAAAAAAACTAAAGAAAAATGTTTAAAGACCCATTCTCCTTTAAATCCTCTAGAAACAGTACTAGTTGTTCTCTTTGAGGCCACAATCATTTCCTGAAGACCAATAGCAACTTAAAAGCATAGCTTGCTATTTATTCTTAAATTCGGTGACCAAAAGCCTGAAGAAGTGGTAAAATTAAGTATGGTAGCTAATACACTCACGCATAAAAACAATAAGCACAGAAGGCGATAGTATTATAAATTTTCGATTTCAGGAAAAATGACTCTTTAGGGACAGCCCATCATGCGCCTCGTGTCATAATCACGTGCTATTCCCGTTTACGTGAATAAGGACGTGTAAGGTACTGTGTATTTGTGTGACTGGATAACTACTTCACTAGATGAAAGTATAGACATACTCTTGAGGTAATCTTGCTAGTTAAATGAGTTCAGGTCCGAAGAATGGATTTTTTGCAATTTCCAATAAAAATCTAGTAACAAAACAAGACTT
>WLWI01003988.1_pt1 | contig 12571 bp, 9 predicted proteins | sample 6701501 | NCBI WGS metagenome assembly WLWI01 (sample SAMN12718690, study PRJNA515312) | sponge metagenome | isolation source: marine sponge | host: Mycale hentscheli | place: New Zealand: South Island, Marlborough, Capsize Point | collected 2014-11-01
TCCCCACTACTTTTTGTACTGCAAGAGTATTTTGTAGCCACACCAAGCATGCATGGAATAGCTGCAATTACAGGGAACATGCATCGCTCGCTTCGCTATTTTGTGCTATTAGAGCGCATCACTAGTTAACAAGCAGGTGAAGAAAAACGAGACACTATTACAAGTACACAAATAACCAATGGGGTATATATAGGCATACATATGACACATTAAAACATAGTTTTTATTTTTCTACGAAGAAAATTAAAATACCTCTGGTCCTAAGTTAGGGAATGCTATAAATATGTACCTCGCCTGGAAGGCAGAAATATTATATGTAGTGTCCCTCCAATTGCATTGTTAGAAACAGTTGGTAAGTTCTAAGTTAGTTACGCTATGTGCTTTACTATTGATTGCATTGTTAGGAAACGACTTTAGATTAGTTAAGCACTGCACAGCCACCATATTTAGGGTTCCTCAGGCCCTAAACGGCACCCTCGCTGCACTTGGGATACTACACCTTAAAGCCTTCTAAATATGGTAGTTAATTCGGAGGCAGTCCCTAGCTATTATTTAGTATTCTGTATAATATTTGTTTGACTAGGTATAGACATCCTTGATTATTTAGTAGTGCATTTAATGGAGTAAAATTGACAACCATTGGGTACTTTAGAGTGCTGCAGGATTACACTGAAGCTTCAAGAACACTGGAAGTGAAATTTAATCCTTTATATGAAAATTTTCTATGCTAGCTCACTCGGCATTTGTGCTGAAGCACACTAGTGTATGTATATATATATATATATATATATATATATATATATAATATTTGTGCACTAACACTCTTCTCAGGTGGATCCTCACCAAGAACTACAAAGCTCTGAGCAAAGGGGTAAAGGGTAGCATAACTGGTTTCATTAACATCATGATGGAACTGAAGAAATGCTGCAATCATGTCTGGATAGTACGTTCACCCGATGATAAGGAAATCCAAGAAAAAGACAAATTGCAGGTTTGGAGCCTCTTTTATGTAATTTCTTTTCTTTGCTACTTCTGATTAATTTTTATTTTTAGTTCAGCAAAAGAGACAACAATAACAGTGAATTCTATCTCCTTTTTTTATATATATATATTTTTCAACTACTTGTTAGGCCAATTGTAATTTCTTGCCATCATCTGAACCTGTGTTTGTTATAATAGACACTTATTCGAGGCAGTGGCAAACTGTACCTTTTGGATAAGCTGTTGGTTCGTCTGAATCAGAGAGGCCACAGAGTGCTCATATTTTCGCAGATGGTGCGTATGCTGGACCTCCTGGCAGACTACATGCGCCTGAGACGCTTCCACTTTCAGGTAAGGCGTATAAGTCTGTTGTTTATATGTTATTCTATCCACTGAAAAACAACAATAAGCTAAAACAAATAAATATCAAACGTGTGCATTAATAGTTGTATAGTTAATGTGTAAAGTGGAACATACATAACTGCATTACTTTCAGCATATTCTTCTACCTTGTGCTTATTCTATTGTTTTTACCTTATGCACGCACTCAATCCTCTCTTATACTGGTGCCTTGGGACCAACCTTTGTATTATATTTACAGTTGTGGATGCTGATGTTGCTTAAGTGGTATTAATGTCACTGATTGTAGAGGTTGGACGGTTCTATTCGAGGAGATCAGCGTAAGGACGCCATTGATCATTTCAATGCAGAAGGGTCTCAAGACTTTTGCTTCCTGTTGTCTACAAGAGCTGGTGGCCTCGGAGTGAATCTGGCCACTGCAGATACTGTTGTCATTTTTGACTCTGACTGGAATCCTCAGAATGACTTGCAGGCACAGGCCAGGGCTCACCGCATTGGCCAGAAAAAACAGGTTAATTCAAATGCTTCTTTTATACCATTTAATATCATCACTGTATAATTTTTGATTTTATCGTTTTATTATTTAAATTAATATAATTCCAATTTCTGGCTTTAATATCATCGAATATCATCACTAATTAATTTTTTATTCCTTTGTGTTTAATTATTTCTATTAATATTATATTCAGATGTCTCCATTGCTTTTATTATAGGTGAATATTTATCGCCTTGTGACCAAGAGCAGTGTGGAAGAAGAGATCATTGAGAGAGCCAAGAAGAAGATGGTACTTGATCACCTTGTCATACAGAGGATGGACACCACTGGGCGTACCATCCTCTCAGCCAGCACTGAGCCCAACAGGTTAGTCATGAAGGTTGAGAGATAAAAGGTGGATAAGAGAGATTTAGTTGGTGCTTTACACACTTCCACAAGGAAGCCAGCCTCTGTTATATAATATTTTCAGTAAAAAGAGGAAATGGAAGCAAGCAGAGGTCACCTAAGTTGTGCCTGGGTGTGTTGATAATTGGTGTAACTAGGCTACCACTTGTACACATGTCTCACTGGCAACGTGTAGTTTTATTGCACTCTCACTTTTAGAGTTTGACTAATTATTTATCGTTAAGAGCACTGATATGGTTTGCTTAATGAAATATGAAGTTATACATAATATATTTTTTCCAGCCTTATAAGGTGAGAGCACTCTTCCTTTATTTTTACTTGATCATAACACCATAGCAACCGCCAATCAAGTGGAGGCAAGAATCTGGCAAAATATCAAGTGTTTTATTTGAAGTAATAGTTGCTGGGTGTTAGAGTCTTATTGAGTCGTGTGGTTGGTTATTCCTGTTCAACAACTCCAGTGACATCTGCTCCCGGAAGTTGAACTGAGGGAAGAATTCTTGGAAAGGTTGTAACAGCTGTGGTTATGAATGGAGGTCTTGTGTAAAGGGCATATTTTGTAAACAGAAATGTTTGAACGTGTTTGGTATCATTGGAGGTGTGTGATGATACTAGAGATTTACATTAGTCTCTTCAAAGAGACTTTGGAGGTGCACTTGTGCATGATTCAGCGAGTACATTCACTCTTCTGTTTTTAGAAATACTGGAAGACTTATAAAACTTATTTAAAGAAAATAATGTACTGTGACTTGCCTAACATTCCAAGTGTATATGGGTATGAACTCTTGAGATTATTACAAGTGGGTGTTGGAAGGAATGAGATTAATGTGTGCCTTCAATTGCTTAGTTTATAGCCGATTTGTTTGTTTGGTTGTTGTTTTGTTTGCTTGTTATTTGTTTTTTTTTTGTTTGCTCAGTTTTTGTTTGTTTGTTCATTTTTTTTTTTTTACTGAGAGAATCTTCTCATTGCCTGCCAGAAGTGGGCATCTTGTGATTTCTATCTAATTCATTGCCCATCTGTTCATGCCTGAGAATATTTATCTATTCTACTGGGGAAGTCTCTTATCAGGATTCCTTGGCTATTACAGATGTTTGATTGGGTGGGAATGGGGCACACTTGATTGTATGAAACAGCTGATTAGTGTGTTTTCTACTGGCACACTCAACATTTTTTTTTTTTTTTTTTTTTTTTTTTTTTGCATAAACTCATTATATAAAATCACCTGATGGTAAGGTGGTATTTTGATCAGCTTGTTAATGTTTAATATTATCTGAATCTACACAACAGGATCTGTATAGAGGACTGAGATCATGGTGTGACATTGCACAGTTCTGTCACATACATGCCCACGACATGTCCACTTCAAGAAGTTGCCTTAAAGGGTACTTCAATAAATTTGTCATTTCAAGTTAGCATTTATTCCTGTCTCCAGGTCTGTGCCTTTTGACAAAGAAGAGCTCAATGCCATCCTGAAATTTGGAGCTGAGGACCTGTTTAAGAGTGAGGATGGTGAGGGATCAGGGGGTGTGGCTGGAGGCTCTGGAGACAAGGCGCTGCAGGAAATGGATATAGATGACATCCTCAGTCGAGCTGAGACCCAAGCCATGCCTGAAGACTCTTCCCATAATGACCTCCTCTCTCAGTTCAAGGTGGCCAGCTTTGTGATGGAAGAGGATGAACCTGCTCCTCCTGTGCCGACCACGCCTACTGATGGTTCCTTCTTACTGAGCCCAATGGCGAAGGAGAAAGAAGGGCTGCGAGGCAGGAGGAAAGGAGAGGAACAATCGTGGGAGGAACTCATTCCAGAAGACGCCAGGAAGAAGGTGGAAGAAGAGGAGAAGACAAGAGAGCAACTTAGTCTTTACCTTCCCCCTAGACAGAGGAAGGTTCAGGTGAGAATTTGAAATTTACAAAATGGAGTGTCTAAGATGCATCGCTGGCTCAAGCCATACAGTTGTAGTAAGAAGCTATGGCGTGGAAGAGTTACTGGGCGCTTTGATATCCAATTAAACAGTTATAGTATATGGGCTTTGGTTCTGTGAAAGTTACATGTGCCAGTGCTCTTTCAGAATCATTACAAATATACTGCATAGCAGACTCCGACTTTGATGTGAATTCTATGGTTCTTACTCACGAACTCATCAACTGACATTTTTTGTTAATGTGTGTTTAGTTGATGTGGTTTTTGCATATACGAGAGTCTAGGTGACTTACTAATGAACTGTTACAGTTGTAACAAAGCAAACACAAGTTTAATGGCACCCTGTAATTTCATGTACATAATTCAGTTGTCATATACTGAGAATAAGCAGAAGCAGTAAGGTGTGACCTCAATGAGTAAGCTGAAGAAGTGCTAAAATTTTATTTTCAGTTACTACAGAGTAAAATATGAGTAAAAACTTTCTGGCACACAATAATGACAATTGCTGATTAATGCAATGCAATTTATAAAGTGTTTAATGGGTACTACAGGCTTCTTACAGGTGACAGTATTGAAACTACACCAACTAGAGCACTGAAGTGCAAACCCTCAGCGCTAGTTAGCTAGTATGATAAAGAAGAGGAATGAATGAAAATAGGTAGGAAGAAAAGAAAAAGGAAGAAGAAAAAAAGAAAAACAGTACAGGAAAGAAAGAGGAAATGAAAGGAAAAGTTAGGAAAGAAATAAAAACAGTAGGAAGAGGAAAATAAGGCAAGAAGACAAAAGGAAAAAGAAAAAAAAACAGGATGAAAAAAAAGATGAAAAAAACAACAACCGTCGACGAGGATTCGAACCAGAGACTATTAGGTTAGGTACTTGCTCACTCAACAACTACGCAACGCAACACCTCACGCTGAATGCATGTAATTGTTAGCTATTTAAAAGTGATTTGCGACCTGCAAGCTGGCTCACGTGACAAGCACGTTTTTTAAGGGGCGGTTCCCGCTGTAAGCCTACGATCGCACGGCTTTGGAAAGTCTCGCTTTTTTCTGGAATATGAAGTCCAAAATCAAAATTCTGGCATATTAAAGGAACTTACTTCGTGAAATACTGCTGTTTGATGCCGCTTTCAGAGCCTGGCTGGTTCCTACCTTCCAGAAGTGCCTGTTGACAGACAGAGTGACAGAACGAATGACACTAGGACTACTGTAACCCTCTGGGCGCATGCGCGCTGAGGGTTAATAAAATGGACACTAATTCACCCTTACTAGCTAATGAACTATTTTAAACTTTGAATGAAAAAAGCAAGATATGACTTACATTGTATAAATACTGTAAAGCCACACCCTTCTTTCATTTCATCACTTGGCCATCCTGTTTGAGTTGACCTTAAGGACCTTTAGCAGACACAATGGCATGGCTAGCATGTATTGTTATTTATTTATACACATATTTATATATTTGTTCTCTGTTCACCTGTGAAAAAGAATTATTGTGAAGATGGTTCGGTGAAGCAAGAGACTGGATCAAGTCGCTCAAGATCAAGGGGCAATAGAGGAGGTGTTTCTAACAGTAAAGACCACACCCCAATTTCTGTGTCATCGTCTACGACTGCAGGTTTTGGTACTGTTGTCTCTAAGAACATACGTGGTTTTTCAGATGCTGAAATACGTCGATTTGTGAAGAGCTTCAAGAAATTTGTTAACCCTAACTCTAGGTAAGAGATGTTATAAGAATCCATTTTAAGAACCATGTTTTAACTCAACCGTGGAATGTTACAACTATCCTGGAATTGAGAGACTTAACTCGTATTTTTATTTATTTCATTATTAATTTAATTATTACTATTTTCTGCTGTGTGTCGTTTATGCAGACTGGAAGCTATAGCTGCTGATGCAGAGCTTCAAGAGAAGTCTTTGTCTGAGCTGCAGCGCCTCATGACTGTACTCAGGGAAGGTTGCACACAGGCAGAGGAGGAGCACAGGATCAAGTGAGTCAGCAATATATCAGTCTTGAAAAGAGTGGTTTTGTTGTTGTTGTTTTTGTTGTTGTTGTTTTGTTTATTTTTTTTATTATTCTTTCAAAAAACTAGCTAACTTTTCATGTCTAGATTCTGTTTTGTCTATTAATGTGTCATTTTGTTGTTGTAATAAGCTATACTGTGAGTGATAATTGAAGTTGTGAACCAGTGTGTGAGTAGGTAGGCGATATAGTTGTGGTACTGTCAGTCTCTCAGTTCTCTGTGGGTTACTGCTAATTAATTGGTGGGGCCTTACTACAAATGTTTCTAGGAAGCCCATGAGGGCATGTGGGAGGTGGCTGGGGTATTGGTAGTTCCTGTTGTATACCATAATATGCCCTTGAGACAGTAATTGTATTGACTTGGTGAAAACTGACCACCATCTTTGTGAAAGCTGAATGTGTCTGCCTTGTTTCCTGTGTTAGCAGGCTCAGCTTCTGTGGCTAAACATAGCTGAGAAATAGCATGTTCAATTTAAAACAAGTCACCTGGCTTGCTTATAGAATGTATTTCAAGAGTAGTTTTTATTGTTCAATAGCTTTTTAATTATTTTTCTCTAGTGAAATCGAAATCACTTATAGGGCTCGGCTCCATGCTCTATGAAATGATGATTCAGGAGTAGTGAACAAATACTTGAAGGATATTATTTTATTGGATTTGAATATATAAAAGGCTTTAAAGGGACGTTTTAGAGTCAGTCTTTTTGACTGAAATTTCGGAGCATTATAAGAATTGCTAAACTACCTCTTCATTATTATATTGGAGAGTTATTAGAACAGGCACACACACCTCATATATACATACACAACTAGTTGTGTGCTTCAGCACTAATGGTGAGTGAAATAGCTCGGCTATATTAAGGATTTACTAATGTTACATTTTCTCACCTTTGGTTTATTGAGTCCCAAGTGTAGTGGTTAGCTGTAACTGAATTTAAATTACACTTGCCATTTAAAGGTACTGCAGTAGCCTTTTTTTCTGGGGCCGTTATAGTCGGCTATGCTTTGTTAATTGGTAGAAGCTGAAATGGTCCAACTGTGCTCTCGTGTAATGCCACAAGAAAATTAATGCTGTGTTACAGTAGACCTCATAGTCAGGTGGAATTTTGATGGTGTTACCTTTGAGACTGTCTCGCTTGCTATGCTCACTATTAGACCAATCAAAATGCATTAAATTCTCAAATTACTGTATGCATTGAGTTACAATACAACTCTATGTAAATAATCATATGTAGGTATGGAAGGGTAGCTTTGAACAAGGATGTCATTTCTGTTAGTTATACTTGTCTAGATTGGGAGTGCATTATGCTAGAAGTTTTGTTACAGGATGACTATACAGTGTATGAAAGTATTGGTATCGAGTGCTTGTGGTCTAGAATAATGAAAAAAAGGTGGGAATTCCATTGATTATTTAAAAATAAAAATGCTTACATTTGAAAACAATTTTTGTTTGTTTGTTTTTTAAACCTGTGGTGGACATGCTGGTGTGCCTGTTAGTGTCAGGGTGTTTCCAGATTGGTATGTTCTATAATACTTATTGTTTTGTGGGAGTAATTGCTGCTCTTTGGAGGAGTAAGGAAGTCCTGTGAGGTCATGAACTTCAGTAATTAGGGAATGACTTTTGGTTTGATTACCTACCTGACAATTTCCTGCTTGAATTCCAAGAATTATGCTGACTTGGTGTAGCTAATGTGCAAGGCTATATATATATATATATATATATAATATTATATTATTACTTTCAATGATTCAGTCACTCTCAGGCTGAAATAATAGCAAATTTTCTCTTCTAACAGCCAATATTGTTAATTAAAACTTAACCTGAAGAGGACTTCAGTAAGAAGTCGAAATGTTGGGTTAAGTTTTAATTAACAATATTAGCTGTTAGAAGGAGAAGCTTTTCTATTATAATAATTCTTTTCTTTGTCAGGGTTGAGATGGATGAACAATATGATCCTAAAAAGGACAAAGGGTCTTCTCTACGTTTGTGTGGTGTGACGGTCAACTCCACTGCTCTGCTTCGTCGTGAAGAAGAACTGGAAACTCTAGCACTGGTCATCCCAGCCAACCCAGCAGTTAGAAGAAAGTCAGTGTTAAATGTTCACTCAGTTAATTTGGTTTTTGTGTGCAACGACCCTTTACCAGCCATTGAATTTGTAGACTACCCTTTACCTTTTAGTATTCCACCGTGTGCTGTTTGCTGACTTGTTATATTTTTTCACTACCTCCAATTGGCCTTAACGGTTTTTGCTTTCATAGTACAGCTAATCTTTGTACGATACTCCATCCATGTCTTCCTAATATTTTCAGGTACCGACTTTTAAGTCGTCCTAAGCCAGTTCACTGGGACGGTGTTAGATGGTCAGCTGTGGACGACGCCAAGATGCTGGTGGGAGTGTATGAGCACGGTCTTGGAAATTGGGAGAACATTCGCGATGATCTCAACCTAGGTCTCAGTGGCAAGATCCTTCCAGCGGACTCCGGGGCCAAACCACAGGCCTCTCACCTCCAAACCAGGGCGGAGTACTTGCTCAAACTCGTCCAGGGAGAAGCAGCTGAAAAGATGAAGATGAAACGAAAGGTAAATCTGCTGGTTTTGTTTCAAAAGAGCTAATAGCATAATATGAATGTGTGTCGTGAGTGGAATAGAGATATGCAATATCTCTTGCTAAATTGTTTGTACTTTTTGCAGCAACTTTAACAACTTTAATGTTTTCCTTTTCCTATATATATATATATATTTTTTATTATTATTATTATTATTATTATTAATGTATTTTTTTGTTGTTTAAAAGAATTCAAAAAATTCCCGAGCGAATAATTCTTCTCGCCCAACTGCCCGAGCAGCTGCAGGCCGAAAAAGAGGACCAAAGTCATCTAACCTTACTGTCAATATCTCGAGGAAAGTTCTGGATGAAGGAGAAGACTCGGCAGGATCAGTTAACAGTGTTAAGATCTCTTCTAGAGGTAGAAAGAGACCAGCTCCTTCATCGGCATCAGCTGCTGACCGTCCTGCCAAACGAAAAGCTGCAGTGGCTGCTGGTAAAAAGGGCTTGGTTCAAACGCAGCTTCTGATAGAATCTTCCAAGGCTAGTGGTGCTACCAAAGGAAGTCCCAGGGGAAGACCACGAAAAGAAAGAGTTGTCATTCCTGGAGAACGTAGCTCACCTCGTAAGAGAAGGACTCGTGGTACTATGAAAGAGGTTCCTGAAGAAGTTCTGGAGGAAGAACAAGAGGAGGAGAAGGTAGACGGGTTGATGGCTATGGAGAAAGATAAGGCATTATCTGAATTAGAAGAAGGAGTAGAGTTAGATGAAGATACTTTTCTGAAGGTTAGGAAATATTATTAATGTTAGATCTAAAAGTGCCAGTTTTTATTACCATTTATATTTCCATAGTGCAAGTCTATGTTAAAACCTGTGAAGAAGTTCATGATTGACCTTCGTCCCAAAGAAGAAAAGGCAGAGAAAGATCCATCAACTTTAGGCCAATTCAGACAGGTACTGTGCATTAATTGAAAGATTTCATGTATGATAATAATTTATTGTCTCGTGTCCAGGTGGTAGTGGAGATTGGTGACCACATTTCATCTTGTCTATCTTCTGATAGTGATCTGAAAGATTCTTCTCTGTGGAAAATGTATGGGTGGGGCATTTGCCATTGGTTACTAAGTAGAGGATGGAGTATGGTATTGTAAACATTTGAATACAAAAAAAAATAAGAAAAAAAGAAAAATCGTGTACTTGTTTGAAGATTAATGTAGATCTAAAGTGGATGCAGTCATCGTAGCTGATGCTGAGACTAATGTGTGTGTGTGTGTGGACAGAAATTTGTGGGTGTTTGTATCCAAATTCACCAAGTCTAGTCCTCAGAAGTTGCACAAGATATACAAGAAGGCTAAGAAATCAGGCGAATATTCTATTCCACTGGTGAGGGATTTCATTAGTGTATGGTATGTAGTTTGTTACAGATTCATTTTCTTCCTCGCTCTTTCCCAGCCCGTCTCTGTGTCTCCACAGACCAAGAAAGAAGCACCTCAATCTGTGTTGCATCAACAACATACTGAGAATGACAAACAGCATGGCGACGGGAATCATGGCAGCAGCAGAGATAAGCACCATGGTGACAGGGACAACGAACATAGCAACAAAGACAAAGAACATAGTGACAGGGACAAGCACCATAGTGACAGAGACAAAGAACATAGCAACAGAGATAAGCACCATAGTGACAGGGACAAGCACCATAGCGACAGAGATAAGGAACATGGCAACAGAGACAAGCACCATAGTGACAGAGACAAAGAACATAGCGACAGAGACCAGCACCATAGTGACAGAGACAAAGAACATAGTGACAGAGACAAAGAACATAGTGACAGAAACAAAGAACATAGCGACAGAGACAAAGAACATAGCGACAGAGACAAAGAACATAGCGACAGAAATAAGCACCATAGTGACAGAGACAAGGAACATAGTGACAAAAACAAGCACCATAGCGACAGAGACAAGGACCATAGCACGAGAGAGAAGGACCTTGGCGAAAGAGAAAAACATAGCAAGCAGGACAAACATCTTCCTTCTACAATTTCCAAGCAAGCCCACCATTCAGAAGGTGACAAGACCAACATTCCTAAGCTGGAGGAGCTACGAACAAGTCGTTCAGCAGAAGATCTCTCGCACACCCACAGAGATTCACACCACAGTCGTGATCATCGCCATAGTGATGGTTCTCCTTCCAGATCCTATCATCGCTATGGTCACCATTACTATAGTGATTCTCATCACCGTGAGAGGCGTCACAGTGGCGGTGATCACTATCACCATGGCAATGATTACCAGCAAGAACGACGGCATAGTGGAGAAGCCCACAGCAGCCGTCGTCGCCACGATAGTCATAGTGATCATCATCACAGTAGCCATAGTGATCGCCATGACAATCGTGGAGATCGTCATAGCGATAAGCATGACAGTCACCATGGCAAATCTCACCACCGACATCGCCACAGCAGTGGTAGCAGCTACAGCGATGGATCCACCGTGAAGCGACCCAGGCAATACTCTCCTGTTCCTTCTTCTCACCCTAACCAGCACCACCATTCTCACTCCACGGCACAAGTAGACACAGTGACTAACCCATCTGCTACAGAGTGAGAGACTTATTCAGAATACTGCTCTGCAACTAGCTGAGATATTATTTCTATCAATAATCACATACATTTGCTTTCTATATTGTATTGTATTTTTCTGAATCATTAAAATATCATTACATTATGTATTAATTGCACATTAATTTATTTTTCATTTTGACAATATACTATCTCATGACATCAAGTCATTAATTTTGGTGGCTACTCATTTAGATAAGTCTTGCCCATAGTAGAATTTTTGCCTGTTCCTGTTTAAGGACAAAATTCTGTAAATATCCAAGCACTTCATAATTTATGTGCACTCATTGCAAGTGGTACATGTTATTTCATTTTATAGACTTCATTTAAGTGCACAGTGTGGTAGTTATCTTGAAAGCAATGAAATCCTCTGGGTGCATATTTTCAGGCATATTTTCCCTGATGGGAGGAACTGGACAACTAATGGAACAAACTTGGTACCTACAAACAAAAACAAAGAACTATATCACCCTCTTGCCGTCAATATACTTTAACCCAACCACTAAGCATTGATATAGCTAACAAGAACTCATACATAGAATAGTATGGAACCCATAGCAAGCATACTTCCAAATAATCATTAATATAATCAGCCCCTATCTTTCTATTTCTTTTTTTAACAAAAAAATATCTTCATGATCTATTTTCAAGTCTAATTGTTTTACAGGTAATGTCAAGTTACAAAGACTATTTTCCTATTTTCATGAAATCTGTACTACTGGTCTAGTGTAAGGTTCTCTCTCCACCTTCACTGGAACACAGACCTGAAACAGATACAAACAAACAAAAAAACAACTTTAAATATATTTAAAATAATAATAAGTCCACTGTGATAATTAGAAATAAATCTGTTTGGCTAGGTTCCCCATGTACACACAAACATTCCTTGTCCTGCTGTTGGATGCGGTCATAGACTACACTGGAGTAAGGCTGGCGAGGGATAAAGCGACCACACCCACGCACAACTTCCAGCTGCAAAAGACAATGGATTTATGTATAGAATGTGACACATGTACATGAGACTAACTGTATCGTTCTGAAGTACTACACGACCCTGAGTGATCACCACTGATGGAGCTCCATGACACTGCCAAAAATGTTGAAATCTACAGCCTGTGTGAATCACAGTAATGATGATATAAACTATATTCTATTATTTAAAAACCCCGCCCCGATCTATACATCATAGTGATGATCCCTTACCTGGTAGTGGGTCTT
>WLWI01003990.1_pt1 | contig 12567 bp, 8 predicted proteins | sample 6701501 | NCBI WGS metagenome assembly WLWI01 (sample SAMN12718690, study PRJNA515312) | sponge metagenome | isolation source: marine sponge | host: Mycale hentscheli | place: New Zealand: South Island, Marlborough, Capsize Point | collected 2014-11-01
TATAATTATATATATATCCCGAACTCATTAGTATACAGCTTTTCTTGCTCCGCTGAATTAAGATATTTTGTTTTTGAAAAAGTTCTGTTTATTTGTTGATGTTTATTGTGTAGTTGTTGTTGATAATTATCCCCCCCCCAATAATTTTTGTCTATGCAGGTAAGCCATCCATTGTAGTCCATCCACTCAGCCAGAGAGTGCGACCGGGTCAGGAAGTCTGCCTCAGTGTGGAAGTGGGCGTTACCCCGTATGCCTGTAGCTTCCAGTGGTACAAGAACTACACCAAGCTTGATGGGCTGAACAAACATGTCCTCATCATCCACTCTGCGAAGCCTTCTGATGTGGCCGAATACTACTGTTCCGTGACCAACACAGCTGGAATGGTGGATTCAAACATAGCCTTTGTGTCCATTGACGATTCCCGTGCCCCGCACCCTCATGCGTCACATCCAGACCATCGGTTTGTGGACCAGCCGGAGAGACTGGATAGCTTTCTGCAGCAGTACGGGACGCATTCTTACCCCCAGAATCAGCCCTTTGTAGAGCAAGGAGGTCGTATCGGCCACGGGGACTATTATGTGAATCCAATAGGGAAGTCTGGGTTGCTCTCAGGAAGTGGGGGCATGGAGCATAGAGGATATCAACCCTTTACCAACTGGGAATTTCAACGTAATGTGTATGAGTCCACAGCTGATGAGGATCAGCCAGGAGGCCAGGGAGAGACCGGCAACTTCTCCGGACACGTGGGTAGTAACCAGTCTGCTCACGCCAGTAGTAGTAATAGTAGTAGTAGTAGTAGTAATCCGTCTAGTCAACCACTACCAGCTAGTCACATCAGCCGTCCACCACACAGTAGCACGGGCATGAGTGACCCACCAGGTCGCACCATCATCCATCCCAACGTAGATTCCTGGTCGGAAAGAAGAAAGGAGGGTAGTAGAGGGACCAGAGAATTTCCCTTTAGAGTGGGGGGAGGAAGTGCGGAGAATATGGAAGACATCGCATCTCGTGGAGGTGAGTATTTGTCCTTTTTTTTTTTACACATCATATGAAACATTATTTCATGTTATTGATATTCCAGGTGCACCTCCTAGGATAGTAGAGCAGCCTCAGTCTCAGAAGGTAGACATAGGAGAGCCTCTCTCTTTGTCCTGTCGAGCAGTAGGTCAAGGAGACCTTTCTTACTTGTGGTTCTTTAATGGCCTCTCTATTGCCATGGAAACAAGGCCTGAGTATTACATTAACTGTTTCACTGATGAAGATGAGGGAGTGTATCTTTGTCGAATCAGCAATCCTTGGGGAAGCACGGATTCTAAAATGGCTGAAGTATGTATGAAGGAAGATGATTAATCTAAAATATGAAACCCCACACATGCAATCTTTGTGTGTATGCATGACTTTCTGTTTTTGTTATGTGTTTATTGCCATTTACTATTTTATATCATTTACTTTCAGTGAATCAGAAATAATGATAGTTCATTGACTAGTTGTATGTTTACTAATACATGTATAAACAACATGTCTCTATTGATGCTCTATTTGTTTGTACACATTTTAATGATAGATCCAGCAAAGGTGATATGATAGTTATGAACTCAAAGGTGTCATTCAGAAATATGTATACAGAAATACTTTTGTATACAGATACGATGTATCACATGACTAAGGAATCAGGGAATGTGAACTGAAACTGGGTGCAGGGGAATTCCCTATTGATGTAACATCATAAACAAATGAGGGGGGGGGGGTATGTGTATAGTAGTTTATTATACAATGGGTTGATTTTGATATTACTGTTTCTACTGCAACCAAGCATGCTCATGATAAAGTGGATCTTCAATGAATAGGGGTCATCCTTGCAAGATAGACTAATTACTGCACCAAATATTATACTAAAATCTGCCATTTATTTATGCCTCCATATTTGTGCCATCATTTTTGTATTCCTCGTCTATTCTTTTGTGTATATGTAATGTGTTGTCTGTTTTACTTTGTGTGTGTGTGTGTGTTATGCTGTGTGTGTGTGTGTGTGTGTGTGTGTTATGCTGTGTGTGTGTGTGTGTGTGTGTGTGTTATGCTGTGTGACCTGAATTACAATAAACCCCTGGGGAGATTATTGGAATGTCTGGGTATTACTGCTTCACATGTAAGCTGGGTTACTCAATAAAATAGGTTTTACCAGAGAGTTGGGGAAGGGAAACCATAATTTTTTTGTCATTGTTATTATGTTCTTGTACCCATTGACTTCATAATTTTATTATTATTATTATTATTATTATTATTATACAATATTTGGCTCTCCCTTGTTGTCAACTACAATTCATACAATGGTATCTTAATTGCCTACTTATAATTATTCTAAATTATTTTATGGTGTGTCCATCACTTGACAAGTATAACTAAAGTGGTTTTTTTTCCAAGATAGCATGATCTCTTGTTTATGCTCCAATTCCTCTTTGCTGCCATATATAGTCCAGCACTTCACTGTAGGTAAACAGTGTAGTCTGAAGTAATGGAGGGACTGTCCAAGTATGTTTGTCTCATACAGACGTGTTTTCTGGTTGAAACCATCACACGCCAGTGGTGAAAACAAACAGCGCTGTCTAATTGTGAGACTACTGGGCATGTGCAGAATAGTGCCCATGACATTCCAGAGTAACTCACTCTAACTCTTGGCCAAGCAGGGGAAACCCGGAGTATCTAAAACCCAGGACATTGGAAGGTTTCATAGGCCAGTTCCAGGTTGTCTAGCCTGTGTGAAAAAGTCACTTTCAGTTCTCTCTTGAATGATTTCATTCTCCAGCTATTACAGATTTTTTCCCTTTTTTTTTCCTTTCCTTCTCCCCCCTATTGTGCATAATAACTTTCACTTCCTTACCGCAGAGTGGTCAGAACTCAGACACAATCAGTTAATTAAATTAAGGGGGGGCTTGTAATTGATTATCCACTTTCCCCCTTGAGATTTTAGAAACTTTCTAGGTAAGTAGGTAATTATCAAGATTTCCCTCCCCTTCACAACACCTGGCACCCAGGATGTCTGTGCACTACGGTACACTAGGCCAAAACTGACATTTCCTTCATGTCCCACACATGTATATACCCTACACCTGTCCTACACAGGATAGATACACAATGTGAGACATGAAGGAAATTTCAGTTTTCGCCTAGTGCTAAGCAGGCACAGTGAGCCGTACAAGCAAAGCTCCCGGAGCTGGGTTAGGAACTCGCAGGAGAACAGGCCTTTCCTCATAGCAAGGACTATTATGAGAAAAGGCCTTGAATTTGCACCCCAGCAAATGCCAGGTACCCAATCACAGATGGAAAATCAGATGAAAAATTGCCTTGGGCTTGAACTCAGGACCTCAGGCCCTGAGCCCAGGACACAACCACTGCACCACACAGCCACCACACACACACACATACACACACACACACACACACACACACAGAGTTCAGTCAGCCCACCAACTGGCTTGTGGTTGCCATGCCAATGACATAGTTACTCTTCATCATGTTTTCCGTCTTGAAAATTTCCGTCACTTAAAATAAATTTAGCTGTCGTGTAGAGATTAATGTCAACTGAAAGGTTATTTTTTCTCATGTTTCATAAAACTGTCATTTTTTTACTAATATGGGTGTGTGTGCATGTGTGTGTGTGCGTGTGTTTAGTGGTGGTCCAACTAGACTAATATGTTCCTTCAGATTATGAGGTAAAGAGATCACACACAAGATAAAAGATAACGTGTGTGTGTGTGTGTGTGTGTTTGTGTAGAGATTTAGTAAATTGTTGCAGAAGTAAACAAATTTATCACACCTGCTCTGCAGTACAGAAATATTGATTTCACTTTCCTTGTGCTGATAAAATACCCTGTGTGTGTTGGTGTGTGCTAGTAAAGTATTGATTGCATACACACACACAATCAAAATTAATTTGTTATGGGTACCATTACAATCAAACCCACAGATCTCTCCCTTTTCTCCCTTCTGCATTTTTTTTTTTGGTTTAGTTTTTTTTTTGTTTGTTTGTTTTAATTTTGTTTTTTAGCTATAGTCACTTGCTGTCAAAGGTCCCTTCCTTTTCTACTTCCTTCCCAGAGAAATGAAGGGGGAAACAAAGTTCCTGGGAACTAAGTGGTTTGTGTGGCAAGAGCAAAAGTCCATTCCTATCCAACCTCCCACCCTCAATCACTGGTTCCCTTAATTAAAATGACGTTGCTTCTTCTTATGCATGCATACACACAAACGGAAGATTCATACCCAATAAGATATTACAGTAAGTTGCCATAACAGGCCATTTACCACAGACTAGACCATTCATTCCGTATTAGGAACTCTTTTAATTCAAGTTCTCTCTTTCCCGAAACTATAAGTTCCTGGAACTAGGCTTTGTTGTCGACATATATAAACAATACACGCATGTCTGTGTATGTGCATGTGTTTGTATGTGACAACATTTTCACTTTCTGTGTACATAATCCAGACAGTTTCTATAGGTAAGTAGCACACGTGCTCAACCTGTACCAGCTTCTTATGTAATATGACACACCAGCAGTTAAGTTAAAGAGATAATTCAAGTGGAATAAAACAATTTTAACTTGACCTAAAACTTCAATTCAATGGCACTTTTTTTTTATTTCAGTCCATTTCTCCTGATGATTACCGAAAGATTGAGTGAGTCCTTGTAGGTTTATTCATTTCGCTTCCTCCATACCAAACAGTTTCACTAACTAGCTGGTGTATATTCTAAGTCACTTTGATTTCCTGCAATTCTAGTGAAAACACAGGAAGCTGTACATGCTCTGAGTGGGATATTTAAAATACCCACGCTCAATTATTGTCACCACAGAATGGCTGAGGGGTTTCACCAAGTGGAAGCCTCAGAAATGAAGGTCACTTTTCAGACTTAATGCTCGACTAAGAGGTCATTTAAGGCAGCTGCAAGTGCATATATGGAGGCAATTATTGAACGTTTGAAACATTATTATACAAGAAACAATAACTTCCATGTTGAAAAAAGTATTTGCTTTAGATTTGAATGTGTTGTCATAGATCCCATAAAATTGCAGCAGATGACAACTACAACATCTTAACTACAGTAGTGTTATTCCAATTAATACTAGCTAATGGTCTGCATTCCAGTTAAAGCACCACTGACAAATGTTTTCTTTTGTTTCATTAGCAAATAACATATACCATACCATCATAAAATTGTACCAAAAAATAGTGTGCTAAAAAAATGTTGTAACAGAAAATATATAAAATATGTCAAAATGAAGTTTTGATTAGTATTATTTGTTATACATGAGCAACTTGTGATTCGGGTATGTTGCCCGATAAGTTGATGCTATTGAAACCATCTGGTGAACTGAAAATGCTATAATTTCCAGTGGAGCAAATGCTGTCTGTTCTTTTGGAGTAGTAGTAGCGAGTTCTTTGCCAGTCTGTCACACAAACAGGGTTGGGACTCGACTGTTGCTGCTGCCAGTCCACGTCAGCAGTCAGGCCACACTCTGTCTCTAGGTGATGCTGCACATCTAGAGGGTGCATGTCGGTACTCTGGTTCCTGCATTCACCACAGCGGTGTGCTGACAGCCTGTTATCCGTGGCGGCATGGCCAAGAGATTCCGAACAATGACTGCAAGCACAGTTATTAGTATAGTTTGGATAACAGGGCTGATCTGTGCTGTCTATGTCAAGCCGCCAATTCTCTAGCCGCTCACGAGCATAATCGTCCAATTGAGCTACGGGATGTTTGGTAAAGTGGCAGTCCCTGTGTGAAGCAGTCCTACTGCTGCAAGTGTCTCTCTGGGTTTCCATGCTCGGCATGCTCGTGCGTCTGCTACAGTGATCCTCCGCCCCATCTGTGCCTTTGGTACAGTCCGTACGTCGCTGACTGTGTGACGTCAGGTCAAAGTGGACGACCCGAGGAAGGTTAACTTGGCCGCTGTCTTCAGTAGGTGTAGGAGCTCCATTACCGAGTTGAAGGTTCACTTGCTGAGGTTGAACTGTCACCTCAGACTCCAGAGCCCCCACGCTGTCTGGACAGAGTGGATTAGAAGACCCACTTGATGTGGTCGTTGTGGAGTCAGACGGCTTCCTGAGCGCAAATTGATTGGGGGCGGGGTCTGGTAGTGTAGCAGCTTCAGGAATGGTTTTCTTATCGCTTGTTCTTTTGCACACAAAATACACTATGAATGAGATGACTACAACAACTACTACTACTACTCCGACCACTACTACACTAGCTACTATTGCCAGTGTGTAACCTCCAGTGGCTTGGATTGGAGCAACAGTTTCATCAGCAGCTGTAGTAGCCTCCTCAGTATCAGATACTGTTTCCATGGTAGCAGCAATAGAAGTAGTAGAAGTAGTAGCAGTAGCATTAGTAGTAATAGTAGTAGTAGGTGAAGGATTTGGTGTGGTTGTAGGAGGGTCTGGATAGAGGTAAAGAATTTGAAAAGGTAAGAAGAGAAATAGGAGTGGCATCTCCAGCCAAGCAATACATAATTCCACATACTTTGCCAACAGTAAATCATGTGCTATATAAATTATAGCATAAACACTCAAGGCCCCTCCCTCCCTTTCTCCATCTATGGGGATTGCTAAGGCTATTAATATATGGTGATAACCATTACCCAATATGGAAATAAGAAAAGATAATTACAGGGACGGGACTGAAAGGAATACAATAAGTCTTAAATATTTCTGCCCACCTGAGTATACTCAGTGCATACAATAAAATGAGGTACCTTACCATTGACGTTGAGCCTGATAGCCAGATAGGAGAGCTTCCCAACTATACCCCCAGAAGAAGGTAGCATGGTCAGATTATAAATCCCCTGGTGATCACGGTTCACTCGCCCTAGGGCTCTCGGCACACGCCTGGTCTTGTTGATAGGATTGTACATGGAATCACTAAGGGGTAGAATCATCCTCGTATTTGACCTTGGTTTGAACAGTCCTACTTCAATCATTTGATTGCGGCATCCTCCTCTCTCGTACACGATGTCAAAATCGAGAGTGACGTTTTCACCTGCTGTTTTATTAACTTCCATGCTACAGCTACCTTCACTACACTGTGCAAATCTTGGAATACCTAACAACAACAAAGACAACAAACAGCAAACATATAGGGCTAATTAGCACAGAGCTGCAAGTGATCAGATATCTTTTGTATTGTCACATTCCTGCCTTAATGCACACTCTAGACTTCATCACAAATAAATTATATTCATGACTGTCTGTATATTTACCAGAATCACTCCTGTATAAAGTGCATGACAGCAGGAGGAACAACAACAACAAAAAGGAAAGAGAGAGCAGAGAAAACTTTTTTAATTGCTTTATCAAATTTATTGCAGCTAGCTATATATTTAGAAAGTAGCTAGTCACATGCAAGCTATCTGATTGGTCTTTAATAGGAATCTATTCAGATAGAATCATGCTCTGCAGCATTAGAAACTGAGTATACCGGATGCTATGCTCTGAAAGACTTAGAGTGGTGCATGAACAATCAGCAATGTCTGTCAGGTTGATAGCAGGCTTTACTGTCCTAGACTGTTTGTTTCTTTACGTTCCAGCCGTAACTATGTTATAAAACAACTAGATTTGGATATTTGCAACATTTAGGAATGCCCAAACTTTAAGGCCTCGTATTTCTAAATGCAGCAGATTCACAATATCCAAAATTACCTTTTACACCTAACCCAGCTCCTAATTTAACATACTTTCTCTACTTCCAGTAAATTACACCATCTTTAACAATGAACCATCGCTTCATCTCAGTACTACAGAATATCAACTAGGTGGCTTTTAGCAAACAAATATTACTACTAACTTCCAGCATTACCAGAAATTTATTATTTCCAGTGGATACACAAGTGAACAAGCAACAATCTATTGCTGCCTTTCAAGATGCTGACACACTGGCACACTTTAGAATCCAGAATAGGTGGTACGTAATGGAAAGTACACATGGAATTAATATTTAAGCTAAAGCGCATCACACTAATTTCACTCAATCGCCTAGTATCATCATAATCATAATCATCATCACCTGAAAATGAATGTTCTAATATGAAAGAGTAGATTTTTCTCATTTCTTTTTTACTCTATCATGTGCGCATGTTGTTGCCATGTTTCATGTACTATGAGTGACATGGTCATCATGTGACCTATGCCTCGTCTCTATGCTTACAAGTGAGAGTATATATACATATAAACTAGTGATGTGCTTGAACACAAATGGCGAGTGAGCCTAAAACTACACTATTGTTAAATGATTGATTTTAATTTCTAACACTCGAGCTGCTAAAAAAGTCAAGTTTTTTAAATTACGTATATACGGTAAAGAGGATTCAATGTCATAATAACCACTCACTGCAACTGTTTGAATTGAAAAATAAGCAACAAAAAATAAGTCACGTTATTAAACTTTTTCTTTGTGATATTCTTTAGCTAAGTAGTAGTTGTAACGCACAATACGATGGCTCTAGGCTATAGGAAACACCATAAAACTAATTTTGATTGGATAACATATTCACCTCCTAGGAGGTGGGTGTGAAATATATTCACCACAAATTGAGCAATCTGATTGGACAGTTTGAACGTACCATGGTACAAATATAATTAATGGGTAATTGGTTGATTTATTATAATTTTTGTAACTTGAATATCATCTGCCTGAAAAAAATCAATGAAATGGTTTTAACTGAATTCTGCAGTTGTTAGGCTAGCTAGGCTAATCACTCATACCATCATTACACTATCAAATTCAACACCACGAGTAGTAGTAGTAGTAGTAGTAATAGTAGTAGTAATAATAATAATAATAATAATAGTAGTAGTAGCAAAAAACAACAACAAAAAAAAAAACTGCAAAGACAACAACATTAAAGCACAATTGGTCCAAACCCTCAGCACTTCATACTGTTAGCTGCACCATATTGTACGTCATTGAATAATGCATAGATAACAACCGAGACACAAGTGAGCAAGTCCATGAAATAAGTGTATGCACACTAGCATGAATACAGAAACTGTAATACCAAGTGAAGTTGTGCAGTCTCCCATTACTCCAAATAAACAAACAAACAAACAAAAATCAGGCTTTGAAAAAACCTGCATGGCCCAAATTTTAGCTGCTATATCTGGAAAATGAAGTCAAAGCAAATACTCTGGAAGTTAGAGGTGAAGGATAACACCATGACTATGAGTTAGAGGTGAAGGATAACACCATGACTATGAGTTAGAGGTGAAGGATAACACATGACTACGAGTTAGAGGTGAAGGATAACACCATGACTACGAGTTAGAGGTGAAGGATAACACCATGACTACGAGTTAGAGGTGAAGGATAACACCATGACTGTGAGTTAGAGGTGAAGGATAACACCATGACTATGAGTTAGAGGTGAAGGATAACACCATGACTACGAGTTAGAGGTGAAGGATAACACCATGACTATGAGTTAGAGGTGAAGGATAACACCATGACTATGAGTTAGAGGTGAAGGATAACACCATGACTACGAGTTAGAGGTGAAGGATAACACCATGACTGTGAGTTAGAGGTGAAGGATAACACCATGACTATGAGTTAGAGGTGAAGGATAACACCATGACTATGAGCTAGAGGTGAAGGATAACACCATGACTACGAGTTAGAGGTGAAGGATAACACCATGACTACGAGTTAGAGGTGAAGGATAACACCATGACTACGAGTTAGAGGTGAAGGATAACACCATGACTACGAGTTAGAGGTGAAGGATAACACCATGACTAAGGTGAAGGATAACACCATGACTATGTATATGTAAATAAAAGGAGAGCTATGACACAGACTAAATTTGATCTGAACAGGCATAGTGACACTGATCCATAAATGCCGACTCCATCAATAGAGAAGTTTACTTTACGAACACAACTCACCCAGTACGTAGGAGCAGGATTGAGGAAGTAGAGGTCCGTTATTATATCGGCAGTAGAACACGCCTTCATGTGCTGTGGTCATGTTCTCCACTCGGAGATCATGATAACTAGTATGTTCCAGGTTGGGATCTAACGCGTGGTCCAGTGGTCGGTTTGTGTCATTCAGGTAGAAAGATATCGTTACTTGTGGAGGGGGAGAGACACAATAGAATGTATAAGATTCTCCAGGTTTTCCGATATGTGTTCTGATATTTTCTGGACCTACAGATTAATGTTATTTTATGACATTAATTTTCATCAACATTCTGAACAATGAAATTTTAAATTAATGAAAACTTAACAACCATTGAATACCCCCCAGCCAATATAACATGAATAAACAAAGGAAAGGTTATCTTTGGGTTCTATCTGGCCAGAATACCCATCAGAAACTGAGCTCCTACCAAGTTGATCACATGGCAGGCATAATAAGCATACCTGTCATAATGATTATCTCAGTATAAAAATGTAATCCTTGCATGCTGGCTATATCATTACTTGTAGCTATTTTGTTTCCACTTACATTCGAAGCAGGATGAATATGTCTCTCCTAAAAATGCTGATAGAAGTGTAAGACATTGTAGTAGAACACATTTTATCAAGTTTAGCTGCATCATTAGGCAAGCTCTGAAAAGGAGGGAGAAAATACAAATATAGTAAAAACTCAGTGAGGGAGATGTCATGATTTGTCCTAATAAGCATATGTCATGCTTCCCATAAAAACATTTGTAAATAGGCTATAGTGACGTTCTGAGTTGTACACATCATTCATGCACACACACACAGTCAAGTTTACATTGGTAGCAGTTGAGGTATGCAGACTGGGACTGCTTGTGCTAACACTTCTTAAATCGTGTATAGAAATACAAGTTCGATTCGTAGAATGGAAGAAGACACATTTAATATGCAATGAATGAAACTACCACAGCTGCACTGTTAACTTTTTAATGACTATAATATGAGATCACCACGGACACGACATCGCTCTAATGGAATTAGCAGCAAGCTAACCACTCACCAGTAGATCTCTGTTGGTCACTCGAAGAAGTCCGCCAGCGAGTAGAACAAACTTTACAACCGATAATTACTTCAGTCTCTTAGAGGAATTGTACAGACCTGAATTATAAATTTTAGTTTCAGGTACCGCGTATAGAGGAGCGTTGCCGTTGGGAATGTCCCCCCCCACCCCCCGCCCCGTGATGGGTGTCGTTTTGTGTGGGGGATCGAAACTGCATGCAGCGCGCCGCGCGCACTGACCGCGCTAACGACTTCCCGCCACTGCGTGCACCGCCGTACTACTGAAGACGAAATTCGCAAAAAATATTTTTAGTAACTTCGTAAATTTTTGTGTAGGTAACAACTTTCAGTGTTAGTCCAGACCAGCCTGCCAACCGTGCATTACTAGTGATGTGATGTGCTTCAGCACAAATGGCGAGCGAGCTGGTCTGACTGAAATTCAAATTTGAATGCTCGCCGTTAATTCTTAGTTAAATTTTTTTTTAATTTGTGCTATCTAACTTTCAGTTATGTCATAGCTGTAGAAGAGAACAAAATATTTTCCAGTTAGGTATATTTCTCATTGGGGGAATATATTAACAAACAAGTATTGTTTCATCAATCATTGAGCATTGCATGTCCAGGTGCTTGTATGTGAACATTTCAGATATTCTTTCATTCATGACCAAGTCCCCTGTCTTGATCCACATTCCATTAGCATGACATTCCAGCAGTCTAACCAGTGATGGGATGATAGATTATTCATTCAAATCGAGACCAAATTTATACATGAAGATACAACTTTTGCAGGAAAAGGATAGTGAGCACGTGCAATTTCAAGTGACTGCCATGAGTTCTCTAGTACTGTTTGGATAATAGGGTTCACTAACAGAATTACACACCTAACCCCCCCCTCCCCCCCTCGTCCTCCACCTCTTCATTTGCCAAGAAGGCAACATTTTAACATCTTGGTCACCTGGAGGTAACATCTTTATTATCCAGACACCAGACAACCAGGTAATACTGCCACTAGACTAGACCTGATATCACTACTCCTTTCCTTGCTGGCGCAGTCCAATTTGACACAAAAATTAGCACTCGTGACCTCTAGGGATTGTTTAACTCGCACTCCTCTGGGGTAGTAAAGTGCTGACCATGTGTCCAGTGCACATAGCTAGCTAGCATGACATGAGTCAGTGCTGTACTCTACACTTATAACATACAAAAATGTACTAAAAATAAACAGTGACTGACATACCCTCTATCTCTCTCTATCTCTCTCTCTTGTTAAGTGGACTAGAATGTGGCCTCACAATACTCCCCCACTTTAGTCTGACACTGTGATTGCCGGGAAAAAAAGGACCTTTTTTTTTTGCTAGGAGCTACTTTATTTAATGACTACTATTGTGTATTATTTTATCAATCTTTTATGCCGTCCTTGCTTGTTTGTATTCAATACTATGCTGGAGTGTTGTTTTAATAAACACACCTGCTTTAACACAAAACACAAGAGATGGGGAGCCTGGCAGCATTAATTGTGGTTCAGTTAACACTCAGTCAGAGTCAAGTAGTTAGTTTTAGTTTCAAGAGATTTTTGTT
>WLWI01003991.1_pt1 | contig 12565 bp, 8 predicted proteins | sample 6701501 | NCBI WGS metagenome assembly WLWI01 (sample SAMN12718690, study PRJNA515312) | sponge metagenome | isolation source: marine sponge | host: Mycale hentscheli | place: New Zealand: South Island, Marlborough, Capsize Point | collected 2014-11-01
GCGCAGCTTGACAAAGACTTCACAATTGTTTCAAGAAGAGAGTAGCTATAAACTTTTTGGTTGAAACAAAGTTGCGTAAGGCAGTGCAGCAGGATTCTCCGTGCTCGTTAATTGAAAAATACTGGAAGTGTGAACGCTTTACCTAACTTACGTAATTAGAAGCGCGGGCGAAAATTTTTGACGTACGCATACATACCTATATATATATATATATATCTGAAATCTCAATTGAACACCCCGTGCAAGTTTTGGTATCATAAAACAGTTGTAGAACAGCATGACATGATCATTCCTTAAATAACACGATAGAAAAGGAATAAAGACGCCTGAAAATGACTGTAGAACAGACCTAAAATGGAAGTTGTGTTTCTGCGATTGAACCAAAAAGGGCGTAAAACGGACAAACGGTTTCAATCCATGTAAATTAACACCTCGTGCACCTGTTTTAGTGTGCAAGTTTGTAAGAACAAACTATTTTTAGTAACTGGCTATATATATATATATATATATATATATATTTATTTATTTATTTATTATATAATATACTTATACTATAGTAGAGATTGCCAGCATGTTTTACTCATTCGTTCATTTCTCTGTCCCTCTTTTGTGTCCATGTCCGCCACTCAGGTACCGGTGACACGGCCAGTGAGTTGTTGGTGTCCATGGGCTGTGGGTCTAGTCTGGAGGACTTCTATCCGTCTATTGCCATCAACTCCCTCATGAGGATTCTGAAGGACCACTCTCTGTCCCAGCACCACACCATGGCCATACAGGCTCTGGGATTCATCTTCAAGAGTCTGGGCATAAAGTCTGTTCCTTATCTTCCTCAGGTATTAGTGTTAGTGATTATGTGGTGGACATATTGTGTAGATTCACATTTCACACTTGCCATATTCATTAGCATTCGACGAAACGTAATTGGAAATAAAACTGATGCAGTATATAGGTTGTTAGAATATAGACAATGTTTGCCGATATTGTGGTCACGCGTATCCATGAACTCCTTTGGAGTAAATATGTTTCAAGTCAATGAAGTTAATCATTGTCTGTAATTTAATTGAAGTCATTCTGGCAGCTGTTGTGAGAAAGTTGCAGCTAAACATGTTGAGATGGAGTAAGAAGTCTGGGTGGCGTAATGCTGCATGAATTAAATTATTAGCATGATATGAAGTGATAACAAACCAATTAACATGAGACAGTTCCTTGCGTTAGACCTGAGCACGTCTTGCTCACTAACCAGTGATTGTTCCGACTAGTCACCATTATACCTTACTGCTTCCTTATCATGTTTGTGCCCCCATGCTATGCAAGAGGTTCAGTCCAGCTGTCAGATATCCTCCCTGGCTACTGTATGCTCTGTGTGATGATGTGTTGTCCCAGGTGATGCCGCCATTTCTGAGTGTCATCAGATCATGTGACAAGAACATGAGGGAATACTTGTTCAGAGAGTTGGCCCAGATCATCTCCATCATCAAGCTCCATGCCAGGAATTACATGAGGGACATCTTCACCATCATCAAGGCAAGTGTGTGTGTGTGTGTGTGTGGTATATAAGATGGGAGAGCAATAGACTTCTATGTAATTTAGTGCAAGTATTTATTATAGCATATTAGCACAGATTCGGGTGCTCACCTGAAATTTAATTAAGTGTGTGTGTGTTCCATTTATTGTTTTAGTAATACTATAGGCATAATTCAGCTGGAAAGGTAATTTGCCCACGAGACACACCCTGCCTGATTTCGTGTGCAGTTCCACCATTGAGGCTAGTCCTCCCACCTTGGGGTGACATGTTCCTTTATTCACAGTGTTATCACAACCTTTTGTTGATCATCTGTACTGCTTTTAACGCCAATGACAAAAACATTTCACCTAATTGGACCCTGCACTAGCATGTGCAGGCGACAAGTTGATCCTTTATGACTACAGAGGGAAGAGAATAGGAACCAGAAAGAAAACATGTAAAAAAACAATTTGAATTCCTGGAGATAAATATTGAGAGACTTTCTTCTTCAGTCCATTTGCCCCTGGGATACACTCTGAAATGACCAGGAAGTATGGTGTATGTAATCCCGAGTATAGTTATGGCTGTTGACATCTGTGTGTCAATAAGAATTCTACACACACGAGTATGAAACTCACAGGGTTTGTGGCTAATATATTGCCCAAGATACATACTGTAGCTAGCTGTGCAATAGTCCTCAGCAATATGGCTTTGGATGTTAAGAATAACTCTCATGGCTGCTGAGCATTTGTCGACTAAATGGATCATAAAACATTGCTATAAATTTATATTTATTTATACTGTACCATGCTATGTCACTCATAAATTATATTTATTTATACCATGCTACGTCACTCATACATTATATATATTTATACCATGCTACGTCACTCATACAGTATATTTATTTATACCATGCTACGTCATCATAAATGCAACCTCTTACACATGGATCGAGAACACATCTTATATGGTAGCAATACAAATATGCCCGAACCGTTCAGCTTATGTTCTCACTCAGTATATAGGTGTGTATATTTATTATAGCCTATAGCTGCCTAGGAGCAATGCTAACATTTGTGGATTACGTCATCATAGTTTTTCACCCAATACATAATTGTATTTGCCTTCCAGGAGTTCTGGAGTCCCACGAGTCCCATTCAGAACACCATCATCCTGCTCATAGAGAAGATAGTGCTGGCCATGAGTGAGGAACTCAAGGTCTACATTCCGCCTCTCATCCAGCCGGTCCTCAAACTCTTCTTGCAAGACTCCGGAGAGCACAAGTTGGCAACACAAAAGGTGTGTTTTGAGCGGATTGTTGGGTGGGTGTGCTTGACAAAGGTGGTCGTTATTTAGAGTGGGCCCTTATTGACTACGTAGATTGAGTTAATTCATAAAGTTATGCAGAACCCAAAGCACAGGTTAATTAATTAATTGATTAAGTGCCAGTAACTTGTTGCTGTCTGGTGTAGTTCATTAAGAAGAATAGGAAGATAAATCTTCACTCGCTATTAGATGTTTCCATTACAGTCAATTGTGGAGTTGTTGCTGCTAATTAAAGTGGTTTTACCCCTCTCCTTGCTCCTTATTAGCACGTGGTCTTATGAAGCAGTATGGCCTCTTACTTTATGTAAGTGTAGAGGTCACCTTCGTAAGTTTAATTATATGTAGCATTAGAGTGTCAAAATTAGCATGCATGTGGTTATCTAGATGTGTGAGTGCACATGCACGGTGCAGTAGCGGTCATATCAACGTGTAGCCTCGCGTAGCAAGACCTTTTACCAAACCTTTACATGGGAAATGGTCTGGTGACACTAGCACCGCATCAGTTTTTACCCTCCCAGTCTGAAGGGTAAAGTGTGGTCAGAAGTATCGAATGCATATCATTATTGCAGCCACAGTCACTGCTGGTTGGACTTAAGCCTTAAAGCTATCAAAATAATAAACCAAGAAGGTGTGATAGTGAGGACGGTCAACGTGGGAGTGGTGAACATGGTGTATTAATTGCATTCCAATAGAACTGATTCAAAGTGCCAGCATCACCAGATCCTTTCTCCGTATAGCAGTTTGGTAAAGGGTCTGGCCATTCGAGGCTAATCAAAGTGGAGCCTTGCCTTATATATAGTATAGTTCCCACCCCAGCAGCTCGCAACATTGTAAAGGGTCATTCGCAATGCAGTCGTTTAAGTTTAACGTGCCTGATTTTTGTGTTGCATGTACAAGTGTCTAAACAGCTCTGTTTGATCTTCATGATTTACAATATTTTCCCACACTGGCCTTAGGCCAAGTGCTGGTTTGGCACAAACACAGGAGTGGTGTTGAAACTAATGGCAGGTACGTCATAGTTTTAGCGCTAAACAAATGCACTGCAGTTGTTATTTATTGCGAGGTGTCGTTATTACGCTAGCGTGAGATAATTCCTTCCCACCTTTAACCCAGAGATCTCACGAGCATGCAGAACTGGTGAGAGATTGGTGAGTGAGTGAGCCGATAGAGGCAAACCACTCTTGATCATATTATATTATGGGAGGACATTTCATGAGAATACATGAGTATTTTCATGATTCGTAGGCAAATAACAATACAGTTGTAAGAGTGAAATGTCATGTTTGTATTGTATGTTGAGTAATTTGTTGTTTATTGTACATTCAATTTTTTTTTCTTGCCTTTTGGCAATTTTCTATCACCAGTGCTAATAAATGCTTGAGGCTGTGCAATGTTATCTGGTAAAGTGTGGAACTCTTGACTTCAGAACTGTGGTCGGTTCTTAGAAAGTTTAAAATTTGTTAGTATGGCTGCGAATCGTCAAAATGATAATTTAATTTTCACTGTTACAATCACTAATGTTTACTATACGTCCTTCCTACCTATTGCCTCTGATACTGCGACCTATCCCTGAGCATTATAGCCACGTCTATTGTTCCAGAAACCCTGGTGTGCACCAACAGGAATGGGGCGTGCTAATGCAACGTGTTGACAAGTGTAAGGCAGAGAGTAAGTGGGTGGCTGTTGTCTGGGCCAGCTGAGACAGACAGTCCGTCTGGCCACTCAGTCCGAATCCTCCACCATTAGGTTAGCAGTGCTAATGGCGTGGTTAGTGCCTCTCTCGTTCAGTGCCATTCGACCGGTCTATGCCATTCCAGCGGCCAAAGAAGTGTGAATTTTGATTCATTAGAACTCCATTCACTCGGGCATCACATTTTAGCATCTCTCTTTGCCACCTTCCCATTGGCCTACGAGGTATTTTTGTTGCTTGAGAAAATTACAGCACGCATATTTCTTGCCAAGTTTCTTGCTTGGATTCTGTGTTGGTATGGCAAGATTCTGACACTCGCTGTACTTTTTTTGGTACCCTTTTCCTTATTTTTCTTTGCCAGAGATGTGTTGGAAACTGTACACAGGTTTGTTAACACCAATGAGTACCTTCTCTAACTTTTTCACAGGAGTAGTCACAGCGAGAGGATTGAAGAAAAAATTAATTTCTTTTATCATTAATTAAGAAAACATAAACTTCAGCAAGCAACCTATTTATTTCATAGTTAATATAATGTCACAAAGTATATTAATACCATTGGGTTTATATACAGAATGGCAATATGCATGTATGCAGTGGAGGGTAGATAGCACAACAATTCAAGTCACATAACACCATATAGCATAACGAATGTCCAGTTTTTTTTGGTTAAAATAAATATCAAGAATAAAAGCCTAACAGGCTGCAAATAAAGTAGTAAAATTAATCTACACTGTGACAACTGCCATTTGGCTAGTTCTTTGTCCCCTAACCTTCCATCCATCATTGTTTCTTCTCTCTCTCTTGTTCCGTACCCGGTGTGGCTATGGCGTACTGCGGCATGAATGGAGCCGGGTAAAACACAGGGTAGTGTGGGGGCAGCCCAGGACTGGTCAACACTGGGACAGGTGGGTGTGACAGGGGTGTGGCCATAGTAGCTGAGGATGTCAGGACTGAGCCGTGGCTGCTTGCCGTTGGTGAAGTCAAGACAGCAGGAACATAAGCTAGAGAGAGAGACACACACAAGACATCATCAAAGCAAACAAATTGACATTAATTTTTCTCACTTGGAGTAGCTGCTAGGTTCTGGAACTGGTGCAGGTGTTGAATATACGCCAGCATGGACCTGTCAGGCAGGACACTGGTGCTAGGTCGTGAGGTCACCTTTGGAGTGATGACACTAGTAGGTGTGCTATTGGCTGTTTTGGCCACCTCTGTCCCTTTAGAGGTGTTAAGCAATCCTTCAGCCGCCTGGGACTTGATCTTGTACCTGAATCCCTTGGCAAACGGGTTGTTGTCTATTTTCAGCTGCGTTAACTCCATGTTTTGATAGGCGGACACCGCTATGAAGGTGGTGTCCAGAAGAGGCAGGATGACTGGTGGCGTGCCATCGCAACAGTGCAGTATCACCTCCATAGAATACTTGTGCATTGTGTGCAACAATATCTATGGGAATGACAGCGATCATAATTAACAAAATATTAACACCTTCTGTACCCACTTTCCCCCTCCTTTTTGTACTGGTTTTCTTACATTTCCATTTTTGGACTTGGCAAAATGGGTGATCTTGATGGTCTTAAAGCTAACAGGCCTCTTCATCCAGAAATGCCCCGAGTTTGGGGAGCTTGGGTGATGAAAAATCTGCTTGGCATCATTCTGGATGACTTCAGAATCACCAGTAGCCACCCATTTCATGTTAATGTAGCGGTAGCGCTGATTGTCTGTGGACGAAATCCTCAAAGATACGGTGTAATCACTCTCAGGGTCTAGTCCATGGAGATTCACCAGCAGGGAGGGAAAGAGCCTCCTGTGGGATTAATATAAGACAAGCACACACTCACACTGAAAGTACCAATTGACATTAACACAAGTGGTAAGTGGTTGTTAACCAGTACTTCATTGTGCCGTGTTAACTAGCTCCAGCTTACCTCCCGGGCTTGGTTACTATCATTTCGTTGCCAATTTTTGTGAACATCTTCCAGAGGTGCTTATTTTGCACAGAAGCCGACAGCTTGGAATAGTAAGTCATAGGTCTGGCATGGAACATATCCAGAGGGGTGTGCTGGTCTGATCCATAGGCAGAGTCTGATCCTCCTGATTCTGAACCTTCTGAGCAACCTACCTGAGTTTCAAACTCGATGGGCCTGAAGAGAGGAGTGGAGATGGCTGCTGAAGAAGCCTGTGAAGTGATGGCTGCTGGCTGAGGAGAGGCCACAGCTGTAGCTGTAGCCTGTGCAGGAGCAACTACAACTTGGGGAGGATTGACAGAAGACTTGGGAGAAATAGCTAATGGCTGGGGGAAGTTCTCTAAGGATCGAGGAGAAGCTTCTGCAGAGGACTGGTTAGACATAGCTGCTGGACTAGTTCTTGCCTGCTATACTGACTTGCTAAGGACTGAGTTGCTCTAGTTGTTTGTTCCTTGACTTAGACACTTAGGTGCTCTTTTTCACAAATCAGGTGCAACTTTATCTGTTTGAATGAAGGTGTGAGAGGGTGAGAAAAGAGCCCTGGATTTGTGTTGCCCTATTCTATTTGGAGCCTGCTATCTCCCCAGTGAGCTGTTGGATTCTGGCTGCCTGGACACAATGATGCAACAGTTCACACTTCATGTGTATATGAGGAACTGACTATTCACTATAGATGTACAGTAGGTCTAGCAGATTCTGGAATGTGAATTTAGGCTGAAAATGTGCCCTCAGGCTGTCTGGAAGAACTTAGACTGAAACGTGAATTTATGATTTTAGACTGGAATGTGATTGTTTAGGTGATGAAGTGAGTCTCACCTTAGGTTAAGGGAAGAAGGTTAAGAGAAGAAGAATCAGCTAAAAGAAGTTTTGTGTATCCCAACTCGTTTATTAATTACAATTATAGCTAGACTGACTAATGGAGTCATTAGTTCTATTTTCAGTCAATCATTCATTTACATTCTTTATATATTGAGTGATGTCCCATTAAATATACACTTAACATTTGGTCAATTTTTCACAAGCTATAGCAGTAGCATACAGCACAATAAAGAGAAGCTAAGCATGTGACAATATTATTATCGCATAAATAACAATCCTGTGATTCCATTGTTCAAGAAACGATCATTCCACCATGTTTTCTCCGACTTCGGCCACTGCTACGGGCTGAGCGCTGACCAGGTTCTGCGTCTTGAGCTGGTTACAGAGCATGAGCAACATGTACGGGGAGACCAGCGGAGTTAGCGGCATGATGCTACCCTGCAAGGGCTGCAGGGGTGGAGCTTGGATCACCGGCAAGGGCACAAGGGGCACAGGAGGTGTGGCAGCAGGACTGGTCACTGTGTTGGTAGGGACTAATTGAGGCAAGGCGGTGAACTGTATTCCAGGAGGTGTGGTCGCTGGGATGATGGCAGGGTGTGTGGTCAGTATGGGACTGCCACTGGAAGAGTTGTCACTGGTACCTGGAGGCAATGGAGGGAAGAAAATGAAGTGTGTTTATAATGATGGTAAAGAAGACACACATAAGAGAGCTCTCAGTTAGTCGGTAACATACATACATGTACAAGGTAGATTTCAGTTGGCTGGATTACTGAACTAGTGAACAAGACACTGCCAGGGCTGGCCTTTGGGAATGTATTTTTAATGTGAGGTTTGATACTACTCTGTGCTTGCTTGCTAGTGATTTCACACACATATACACATGCACAGGTGCTATTCATTGAATGGAAGGCATTAAATGTACAATATTTGTTCTGACGGAGACCTGAAAGCATGGTTTGTTCAAGTGCTGTGTAGTATAAAACACAGTACATAGAATTAAAAAGGGGGGTAAAATTGGGGCCTCTATTGGTACTTGGGAGAAAGCTGTACAAAACAAGAATAAACACCAACTTCTTACACACGCTCACTTTTGGTAGCGTTAGTGAGGACAGACAAGAACGGCAGTGGTCCGGGTTGATTATAGACAGTGGGCGGGATCACCTGCTTCTTAGGCATGCAGTTCTCTGACAGAGCGAAGTGTTCCATAATGGCGTTCTTATCCTGGTACTTGAAGGCTTTGGCAAAAGGATTGTTGTCTATCTTCAGCTTGATCACTTCAGAGTTCTGGTAAGCTGATACTGCAATGAACGTAGTCTCGGGCAGAGAGACAGCGATGGAGTCCCCATTGTCAATGGAGGAGATCACGATGGTCATGACATACTTGTGCATTGTGTGCAGCAGAATCTGTAGGTCAATATAATATTGGGAGTGCATAGTTAGTGATAGAGGAAGACGTGCCGAGTCTCAGCAGATGTTTGTCCCCTACTATATCTAGTGCCTCTGAATTTCCCAAACCTCAGATCAGATCCTGTGACTCATTGATTGATATTGTACTTACAAGGAGCTGTGAAAATAATTGCCTTTTTTTATTTTATGAAAGTATAAAATTGTTCATACTCAATGGTTGCAAGATATCCAGGTGCAATTTATTGTACCTAATTTAGTTAGCTATATTGAATAGAACAATACGCTCACTTTAATTCTATACAGTGCTAATGTTGTTGAACCCATTACATACAATGCCCTCTCCCTCCTCATTAGAATGTACACTGGAGACTCACATTTCCATGTTTTGAATTTGCATAATGGGTGATTTTGACGGACTTGAAGCTGATGGGCCGCTTAGTCCATAACTGACCAGAGGTAGGTGAGCAAGGGTGCAGGAAGATTTGCTTGTCTCTGTTCTGGACAGTGTCGGACTCTCCCACCTTAACCCACACATTGTTAAACTTGTAGCGATAGCTGTCCACCGGGGACATGCGGAGTGCCACGTTGTAGAGTTTCTTAGGCTGCAAGCCTCTCAGGCTCACAAGCAGTGTGGGAAACAGACATCTGAGTAGGGAAATTATATGCAGTGTTTTAATGAAGTAGGTAAGGATAGTCACTGTGAAAGTGGAGGCCATGCATGCTGACTAGTAGTAGTGGTCACATTAAAGATGATCTATGTGAGGATGCAGAGAACATTTTACAAAGAACTGATGGAAGAAAACTGAAGCTGTAGATAAAGAGAGTGAAGCTAGCTATAAGTATTGGTACTATTTTTCTTTCCTAATCCTATAGCTATAGTTAGTTGGGTTTAACTGACCTGCCTGGTTTAGTCACGATCATCTCATTGCCAATCTTTGAGAAGGAATTCCAGAGATGCTTATTCTGCACTGTGATTCTGATTTCCATCCAGTGCAGTGGCACAGGCACTGCATGAGCAGAGCAAGAAGGACCTCCCTGCTTGTCTGCTTCCTCCTCCTGCTGTGCTCCTGGCTCTCTCCTGCCTTCAGTCTTGATTCTCTCAGCTCTGATGTCCAGCAACTTCTGAGTGGTCTGATACTCCACTGGCCTGAACAGCTGACTGGACAAGGCCCCTTTACTGACTCCCTTAGTGGCTGGATACTCAACCCCATAGGTAGGGAGCCAGTACTCATGCCTCACAGAGTCCATCATGAACACTTGGACCCTCACAAAGACCTTCTCTCACTCCACTGGCACCCTGCTGGTCTTGTGCTTGCACTTAAGTGTCAAAAATATATGTGCAGCAAGCAGCCCTGGTTGCCCATGCCCCTGTTTGTGTGAGAATTAACTGTAGCTGATATGAGGTGCTAAAATCTAAATTAATACCAAACAATTGGTGCAAGATATGGTGTCTCCATTTCATTCTAGGGCTGGTGGGTGCTAAAGGGAAATCAGCATTGATTGGATCGATTTGACCACAGTAGCTAAGCATGCCAGTATTTTAGTCTCTTATCAGCTGGTTGCCGGGTTCTTGCATGGGCTCCCCCTGGGGCTGCTAATTATAGGGTGGGCGTGAGTGTGGCCGGTGGTGCCTCTCCAACTACAGCATTCCAAGTCCTGCCACCTTGTCGACAAGATCTATGATACATCAAACAACCCGTTTAATTGTATTTAATTGTTTGCACAAAAGTTCGTAGCTAAATTGCTGTTTACGACATTGGAGATCCTTTACCTAATATTAGACTACTGGTGTAGGAGTTGAGGTGTGTCTACACTGTATTGATATGTTCCTAAGAAGACAGTTAATTGTTTTGACAATTGCTGGATAAACCCTGACCAAAAAAAAAACAACAACTTAATATCAGATTTCTAGTTTGATAGCATCAGGTAATCTCTAGTGGAGGTGGAGCTGTGGGTATTTCACCATTTGTAAATAATAATAATAATAAAATTGTAATTCATCTTATGAGGTAAAGTATAGAATATAATATGTGGTATGGGACGTCACGGTTACATGTTCATGAGTAGTAAAATTAATAAACAGTGTCAATGAACCTCAGTGGTCCAAATATTGTATTAACTAGTCAAAAATTACTCAACAAGTATTGTTTTAGTAAACAGCACCTTGTTGCTTAAGTGAATTTGGTTGTTTTGGTGTTTTAATAGGGCATAAGGTGGGGAGGGAGGAGGTGGTTAGTTGTTGTGGGTGAGTACAGGAGTGTTAATGTGGGTGTTGGCATGACAGGATAATTGCCAGTGGTTGCAGGTGGTCTTGTTAGCAACTTCACCACCACTACATAATTCTATTCACCTTGCTCTATTCAGTGAGGACTAGATGGAATATGCTTGTGCCCTTAGAACCATCTCCTATACTGAAATATTTCACCTTATTCTCAGACACTGAGTAACCTGTGCCATCCCAAGTGTGTAACTATAGCCGCTAGTAGCCGCTAGTAGTCTCACATAGCCAGACCCTTTACCACCCTTTACCTACTATACAGGTGGGGCCATCCAAAGTGTGTAACTATAGCCGCTAGTAGTCTCACATAGCCAGACCCTTTACCACCCTTTACCTGCTATACGGGTGGGAGGAAAAGGTCTGGAACACTGCCATTGACTCAGCAGTTCTAGCTCCACCCGGAAGTTGGTGGAGGTAATTAGGCGTCAGCACTATGAATACACATAATGTGCATGGAAGTTGATTCATGCACCTACATCTTGCGAGCTGAGCTGAGTGGGACAGTGTTAGGGATGTTTATGTGCATTATATAGATATGTATTGTACATTAAGAGGATTGTGGTCCCCTTTTAGTACCATGGGTGGGGACCTTCTTCATCTATGGGCTTACAAGAGGTTTCTTTTGATACTACAGCAGTAGGGCTCCGGTAAGAGATTCTATTGTATCCTGGCTGTTTTTATTTTTGGTAACAAAAAAAGTTGTCGCTGAGTGGTTGCTATGACATTAGAGACCATTGCGGTTTAGAGCTAAGAGCTTATGGTCAAAACTTCAAGAACTACATACCATTCTCTGGAATATTAAGGTAAAACACAATTAATTATGCAATAGTTAGCTCACATAATAACTAGAGCTCGGGCGAGCACTGAATCCACTTGCTAGGACATGACCTGCTCGCTAGAGCTTTATTAGCCAAGAAGTACTGTTTAGCCCGAACAGTGGTATGGTAGGTAAAGAGTGTCCAATTCAACAAGAATCAGGATTATGCGACAAGTTTAGCAAGTAGAAGCTGTCAAATAGTAACCATTGCATTGGAGTTTGATGTATGTTAAATACATAAAACTCAAATTTTGCCCAAATATTTTGTCATACAGACAACTAAAAAAATGATTTTTACCCTGCCATGCTTGCATCTGTGGTGATAAGACTACTAAAGATGTCGTCCTACTTTGAATAGGCGCTAAATATTAACTTCAGTCATAATATTTGAGCACAGGTCATTATGAAGTGTAAAGCAACACTACTTTCAATGGATACTGTGTAACCTTGTCTTTAATCTTTGCTAGCTCCCACACCATTAGTTCATAAACACACCACTAGTTATTTTTAATACCTTGAGTGCCATCTTTACTGGAAGTACTATTTATATGCACCCTTTATATACTCATTAATACAGTAGTTATATAATAGATAGACAACGAAATCGAGGTATCTACTGCCCACAGAACCTCGAGGGCCGTGGGCTGTACCGTCCCGAGCGTAGCGAGGGCGATACTAGCGGCCCGAGGGGTTCGACGGGCGGTAGTTCCCGAGATTTCGTTGTCTATCTGTTTTAGAACGTAGCAACTATAGCCTT
>WLWI01003993.1_pt1 | contig 12561 bp, 7 predicted proteins | sample 6701501 | NCBI WGS metagenome assembly WLWI01 (sample SAMN12718690, study PRJNA515312) | sponge metagenome | isolation source: marine sponge | host: Mycale hentscheli | place: New Zealand: South Island, Marlborough, Capsize Point | collected 2014-11-01
TATTATTATTTCATAATTATTATTATTTCTTTATTATTTCATAATTATTTATTTATTTATTTTATTTTATTTATTTATTCAATGAATTCATTTAAATATTGTACTCCTGATAGTACCTTGTTGAGTACAAACATCTGGAATACAATGAATTGTTATATTACTGTTGTTTTACATGGGAATGATATTTTACTGTCACACTTCTTTTTTCACCTCCAACATATTGAACTCTCACTAGTGCAACAAGTGTTATATATACTAGCGGTGCGCTCCAACAGCGCAATGGGCGAGCGAGCTACCCCCACAATGTAGAATATGGTAAAAGAATTGGCTTTCCAGCAACTTGTTTACAAGCAGAAATGCCATCGGTAGTAGAAAATTTTCAAGCAAATGCACCTGTACGTACGGCCGGGAAAAAACATTAGAGTAACTCTGATTGACATTAAAATCTGTAAGTACATATTCTGTAGAGCCTTATCTACTGTTTAGAATGGTCCTCCGTGCTGCGGAAAGAAAGAAACGGCTAAAAAAAGTTCGCTCGCTCGCCAATAAACTTTTGGATGGTAGTCAAGTGGTTGTTGAAAAAAAAAATTATCCCCCCCAGCACAAAATCCTGTATGAAACCCTGTATAGTGTCTCGTTTGCTTTGCTCGCTCGCCAATTATCTGCTGTAGTTCGCAACAGAGTGTGCATCATGCCTGAGATTGTGCTTGAAAGCACTTTAAAAGTCCTTAGCTGGGGTGCTTAAAGATTTTTTTAACCTAGTGCTTTAAAAAGTGATGCTTAAGTACATTTTAGTGTGCTTGTACTTAGGCTTCAAACACTATAGGAAGTGCTTGAACCCATCCCTGTTTAGCATGATTGTATGAACTCCTGCAACAGAATACTAAGTGGAAGTGATCTACTCAGCAAGAAAGTGCATTTCAAAAGTCAAAGAGTTGTTAGTTTCTCACAATTTGTTAATTCACTTTGATTCTTCCCTTCCTTTAGTGCTAGTGTGCGACGCCTCTCAGTATGGTATTGGTGCAGTGTTAGCGCCTAGAGTGCCAGATGGATCAGAGCGACCTATTGGATATGCCTCTCCTACCCTGAATCCAGCCAAGAAAAACTACTCTCAGTTAAAGAAGGAAGGTCTAGCTTGCATTTTTTAAACGATTATACTCTTATCTCTTTGGTCATTCGTTTCAACTTATTAGTGAGTGCAAATCTACTTCACCCCAAGCTTCTGCTCATGTTTGCAGACGGTCTCTGTATCTATCACAGTTCGAGTACCACTTGACATTCAGAAGGTGCATGGTGCATACCAATATCGATGCTTTATCACGTCTCCCTTTGCCTACCGAGCTCGACACTGCCTGCTCTCCTGGAGATGGTGTTATTATTCCAACATTTGGATGACTCCTGTCACAGCAAAGCTGATTGCAAAAGAAACTTGTACTGTGTTATTCACTGTGGAGTTGTACTCAAAGCAAGGTTGGCTGACTCAATTGATTCTCACTCTGAATTACGACCATATATTGAATGAAAGTTAAGAGTTATCAGTGTAGCAACATTGTTTGCTGTGGGGATCACGTGTGATAGTTCCTGAACTTGTGGAGAAGCTGTTCTTCACCAGTTGCATAGCATGAAGGCCATCCAGGCATGGCAAGGATGAGGAATCTGGCCAGGATGTACTTGTGGTGGCCAGGATGTACTTGTGGTGGCCAGGATGCACTTGTGTTGCCAGGATGTACTTGTGGTGGCCAGGATGTACTTGTGGTGGCCAGGATGTACTTGTGGTGGCCAGGGATGACTGAGGATATGTGTGTCAATCAGTCCCACCTGTGTCTCCCTTACACCTATAGTCATGGCCTACAAGACTGTGGACCTGGATACATTTGGACTATGCTGGTCCAATCGATGGGAAGATTGTTCTGGTGGTGGAAGCCCTAGGAGCAGGATGGACTCAACTACGAGAACAGTTTGCAAGATTTGGTATTCCTGAAACTTGAGTGATGGATAATGGAACTTGTTTTGTCAGTGAGGAGTTTGAAGCTATCTTACTAACTAGTGGTAGACATCACTTGACAAGTATGAAGCTATCTTACATGCTAGTGGTAGACATCGCTTGACAAGTGCGCCCTATCATCCGGAATCTCACGGCCTTGCAGAAGTGCTGTACAGATGTCAAGGATGGGTTGAAAAAGAATCCTTTGGGAACATTCTCTTGTTGTTTGGCTAAGACTCTGTTTTCGTATTGACCCACTCCACAAAATACGACTTCTGTGTCTCCTTCAGAGTTATTGCTGAAGAAACGACCAAGATCTAAGTTGGATTTGCTGTATCCTAATCTGTCTGGAAGGGTAGAGAATAAAAAGCCCAGAAGAAGCAACATGATTCAAAGTCAAGTGATAGAAGTTTTGCTATTGAATCGAAAGTGTGGGTGCACAACACTCAAGAGGTGACAAGTGATTACCAGGAACCATTCTGAGCAACCAGGAAGTGTTATTTATCATGTTTAATTCAGTGATGGTTGAGTCCAGAATGTCATTCAGAACAATTACACGAGATCACAGTGTATCAGTTGAAGTGCCGGACATATCATTTCCTAGTGTTAGTTCATCTACTACTGAACATGCTCTGACACATCATTTCCTAGTGTTAGTTCATCTACTACTGAACATGCTCTGACACATTAATTTCCTTGAGGTCAATTGTTCTTTTGTGATTTGTATTTTTTAAGGTGTGTTCCCTGCTAAGGAGGAAGGAATGCAGTGTATTTGGTTATTATTGGTGTCATTACTGCTGTTTTATGTTACTTCCAGTCTCATGTGGTTTTGTTCACATGTCATCAGTAATTGTCAGTTCTTCAGTTTTTTCCCAGTTGTTGTTCAGTTCTTGCTTTTTTTGCTAGATAGCTAAGTAACTAACTGCAAGACTGGTCATATTTATCTATAATTAATAGAAATAATCTAATATAATCTCAGCAAGTGATTGAGGTGATACAGCTAGTAAGACTGATAGAGATAGACTGAAAAGAGTTGACGACAGAACAACTGAACTGCAGAACAACAGAAACTGCAACTAGCTGGAGGCTCAGGTTTATATCCTTCCAGCTGGAAACATGTAGTAGGGCTTAGAATATGAAATAGAACTGATGTTATGAGTTACTAATTTGTTGTAATACAGTAGGAGACAAAATAAAGTTCTGAATTCCTTTATGTAGTACGCCATAAAACGGTAGTTTTTTTACCGTAGTTTTTATCGTTGCGTTCCGTACCATTTTGACTAAACAGCTGACACCATTTACTAAAACGGTAAAAAACGGTTACGCTTTTCCGTCGATTCACAAATATTTTCTAGCTAGAAACTTTTCCATAGCTATATCAGCAAGCTATGGCCTTGTATTGACCATTAAACGCTACGGGGATAGTGCAAAAATGATCGTACAAAATTTTAGCTTACTTCAATAGAGCTGCAGACCGAAGTTCCGACGGGCACAGAGCTCAAACGAGGTCCGCACTTCGTAGGTCTTCTGATAGCTGCTGATGGACCTCCAGTAGTAAAAAAAATCTAAGCCCGAGAAGGCCCTAACAGCGAGAAAACATCGATACTGTGCAGCAGTCGAACTAACAATTCTCCGCGAGACAACTTTAAATAGGACGGCTTCAATTATTTTTAACCCGAAAAGCTCCACCTCAGGAGCCTGTAAACAAAAAAATCAGAACGTTTTATTGGATAAACGATTTTAAAAATATTACTTTGAGCGAGACATACGGTGAACGAGAAAGATTAAAACGGTAACACAGTCGAACGGAACAGCTGTTTTTTAACCGGTGCGACGGCTGTTCTACGGAACGGAATTCGAAACTTTATTTTGTCTTCTACTGTAGATTCAGGGCTGACTCTCTAGTCCAGTGTAGTTGCCCTTAACACATTCAGTTTCGTTCATTCAGTCGTTTGTTTATTTGTTCGTTCACTCGTCTGTTCGTTCACTTATCATTCTTTCATTTTGTCATTTATTCATTTATTCATTTAGTCATTTATTCATTTAGTCATTTTGTCATTTAGTCATTTATTCATTTAGTCATTTAGTCATTTATTCATTTATTCATTTATTCATTTAGTCATTTATTCATTTAGTCGTTTATTCATTTATTCATTTATTCATTTATTCATTTAGTCATTTATTCATTAATTCATTTATTCATTTATTTATTTAGTCATTTAGTCGTTTATTCATTTAGTCGTTTATTCATTTAGTAATTTATTCATTTAGTCATTTTTATTCATTTAGTCATTTATTCATTTATTCATTTATTCATTTATTCATTTATTCATTTATTCATTTATTCATTTATTCATTTAGTCATTTAGTCATTTATTCATTTAGTCATTTATTCATTTAGTTGTTTATTCATTTTGTTATTCATTCATTTATTCATTTATTCATTTATTCATTTATTCATTTAGTCGTTTATTCATTTATTCATTTATTCATTTATTCATTTATTCATTTAGTCGTTTATTCATTTATTCATTTAGTCGTTTATTCATTTTGTTGTTCATTCATTTTGTTGTTCATTCATTTTGTTGTTCATTCATTTTGTTTTTCATTCATTTTGTTGTTAATTCATTTTGTCATTCATACTTTTTCTGTCATTTGTTTGTTGGTTTTTGTTTATTAATTATTTTATTTCTTTAGATACATAATCGAGTATTGCGTTTAGGCTTAAATCGTCGTAAGGAACTGACAGCTGCATTTGGTATGGAGTGGCTGATTGTTTTGGAGCTCCTGATGACTTACTTGTCATCTTTCTCGCAAAATGGGGATATCACTCGTAGGGTGAGTAGTACTCTCTCTCTGTTGGTTGTCTAATGCTTGTATCTGGTGTTTTATGATGCAATTAATTCATACCGAGTAGTATTATATTATCAATGTTGATATAGTTAGTCCAGAGAGAGTATTATTGTACTTTTATTTCATATGGAATGTATGTTATCAATATTGATATAATTAATCCATAGAGAATATTATGATACAGTTAACTCATACGGAGTAGTATATATTACCACTATTGATAGTCCATAGAGAGTTTCCCATTTATTTGTTTGTGTTGCCATAGATTGGTGACATTTAAAACTTGTTACTTACTGATAGCTAGTGTTGTTTTTATGTACATGATCGTATCAATATATTGTGCTGAGTCCTGCCTGTATTATACTATGCTTGTCTTCAAGAGCATACTGTGAGTATATTGTGCTGAGTCCTGTATTATACCATGCTTGTCTTCAAGAGCACACTGAATATGCTTGTGATTAATGTGAAGTTCAACTATCACATACACACGAGGAGTAAGCAAACCTGCAACATTTGTTGTTTGCAAACACACTTTCTGATGGTGTGCTATGTAACACTCTATGCGATACATTGCGTGTCATATAACATTTTGGATTCCCGATCATAGCAGAGCCATAATACAGAAGTAGCACTACATTTTTTCCACTTTATATATTTCCCTTTCATTTGGTGTATGTTAATTGAATATCTTTTCCACCCTATTCTATGTATTCTCCAGCTCAGTGTATACTTTTTTGTTTTCAGTTTTCATTTTTTCAGTGTTTTTTTTCCATCTGATGAAGATCCCAAAGGATAGAAACATTTTGCTTTATTCTTCAATAGTTACTATGTAAAAGTTCTTTAATAATCAATAATTCCAAATACAAAATTCATAGTAGAAATGAGTTATGAAATGTTTAAAAGATTAGATCAATATTTGTATTGATTGATTTTCTAGAAGCTACATAAGTGCTTCTATACCTGTTAAATGACCTGTTAATTAATCTTACTCTTGTGCCATGTAAGCAGAATTAGTGGGCTCACTGTTCTAATTAGGTCCCCACTATGTAGGTCTTCCATTAGTTCAGTCTTCAGCATTGACCCTTAGCATTTAGAAAATGTCGGTAGCTTACTTGCAACCACTAACAACTTGGAATTACTTGTTAATAACAAAAACAATGCCTCTGGAGCGTTTGAACCAAAAAGAAAAAAATTATAATATCAACATATTAAATGTTTTTATTTTAGAAGTAAGGCATACGGTGGTGAATTGGAAAGATTAATGGTATTGCGGTCAACTGTAACTTCTGTATTTTTCCATCAACTTAACTTTTTAACTTTTTTTTACTGTGCAGTGGCCATTTACCGAAACTATTTTTTTAATTTTAGCTTGTGCATACTGTAGGTAGTTATAGTATATACAGTAGTGGTCAATTATCCGCTGAAAAGCCGCTCGACGTAATTTCAGCGTTGACTCCGCCCAAAAGTTGCCAAAATCTCCGCGAGAGAAAAAAGTCGCAAGCAAAACTCCGCTAAAAAGTCGTCCAAAATCGGTACCGCCCACGGAAAAATTCTTAGGCAAAACTCCCTAAAAAGTCGTCCAAAATCAACCGCCTGCGGAAAAATTCGTAGGCAAAACTCCACTTAAAAAATCCTGGCAAAACTATAAAGTAAAAGGCCAAGGGAAAAAACAACAACAACCAAACTCTGCGGTGAGTGAGGCGGCGGTAACTATTGGCGTCTTAGTAGCTCCTAGGGGGCAAGTCGCAACTATAGTGTACAAATTTGCAGCTTTAGACAAGGTACGCATTTGGTGGGCATAAATTAGAGTTGTTTTTTTTTTTGTTTATGTTTTTTTTTTGGACAGGCCTCTTTAAAAAAGCTACTGCATTTCCTCGGTAAATAATCGGCCGCTCATACAGAATTTCGCCTAGTTTCGTACTTCGCTGGAACTACAACTACTTTAATTCGTTCTTTTGCTTGGAGACTCTTTCAGATATGTTTACATGCTGGTAGGCGTGGCTCAAGACATAGCACGCTGTTCAACCGCTATTTTACCGCTATATATGCTACCTTTACATTATTTCCCCCTATGCTTCGGTTGTTGCGTTTTGAGTCTTCTTGGTGGCCTGTGATTTCGATTTCTTTGGTGTTTTTGCTGACTTACAAGTGTAAGGTAAGTAGTTTAATTAACTTTTGTTACAGAGTTTTGTTAGATATTTAGTAGAAATTAAAAAAGTTGCTATACAAAAAAAAAGAATTTTGTATCAACATTTATCTGAACATCTTAGACCTCCTACTATTGCTAAGATTTTGGAGAAAGAGGGTATTAGAGTTAGCAGAAGGGGAGTGTTGAAGCTGTTAAGTCGCTATTATAAGAATGGTACCATAGTCAGAGTACCTGGAAGTGGTAGGCCCTCAGTCGTTACTGCTGAAGTGAAGAAAATAGTTGAAGATCAGATGCAAATAGATGACGAGACCACAGCTTCACAATCTCCTCAGCTCCCTAGGCTATGGTTTGTCACTGTGCACCATACTCAGGTGCAGAACATCTTTAGGTTGGACATTCAGAGGAAGTGCATACTGCCAATTAATTAGAGATGTTAACAAGGTAAGGTAAGTAGGTGATAACACTTATTAGTTATTGTCAAGATAGAATAGATTTACGAATGGCTATGATGGTAATTTGACCAGGTGAAGAGATTGGAATGGGCTAAGCAGGTCCTTGATGAGGCTGAGAATGGGTTTTTAGATGTCATCTGGACTGATGAATGCACTGTACAGTTAGAAACACATACATGTAGGCGCTTCTGCTGTCACAAAAAAGGAATGGGACCTAAGAACAAGCCAAGGTAATAAAATTTATTTTAATAATATATAATGCTTACTGTATTTGTGTATTGCATAGGGCAAAGCATCCTGTGAAAGTTCACGTATGGGCAGGCATTAGCATGAAGGGTAGTACAGGAATTTGTATTTTTAGTGGAATATTAAAAGCCCCTTTATATGTACAAATTCTGGAGCAAACATTATTACCTTTTCTTCGTGATGTGTTCCCCAATGAACACCGCTTCATGCAAGACAATGATCCCAAGCATACTTCTCGAATTGGGAAAAAGTTCTTGGAAGATAATGGTATTCACTGGTGGAAACTGAACCACTTGGCTTACATCATCTGTAACCTGTGCATTTGCCGCAATCCTTCGCATCAGCGAGCTGATCCATTTCCAGTTCAGTGCCTAAGCAAAATGTGTATTTTGTCAAAAGTATGCTGAACACTTATGGGCGATTAAAGTACGGTTATTATTGTATTGTGAAACTAAGGCATAACACTCCAAAATATTCACCAATTCCTAATATTTCTCCTCCATATACTTGACGTCCTATTTTCAGGCTGCACTTGTCACCCTCCATATCACCCGTCAAGGCCGTAGCAAGCAAATTTAAACTGGTCCGGCACAGGAAGTGGGTGTGGTTAAAATGGGTGTGGTCAAAATAGGTATATATTTGAATACTATTTTTATGATAATGATGACAACAATTAAAACTTTGAAAAAATACTTGCTCGATGTTGAGAACACCCTACAAATTCATTTAGTAATGTTTTAAGATTGATTTCATCAGTTCTGTCTTTGTGTACATGTAGCAGCATCAAATAATTGAGCCGATCCTGTTTCATTGTTGCTCGAAGATATGTCTTAATACGCCGCAGAGCACTAAATGATCTCTCTGACGACGCATTGGTGGCTGGCATCACCAATATAAGTTGAACAAGACGTTTAACATAAGCTAGGAGGGACAATTGGCCAGAGGACAAGGAAAGAAAGTTAGCTATCCAGTCAAATTTACCTTTGAGAACTAAGCCAGCTCTGAATTTTTATTGCCAGCTTACAGTAAATATGAGTCCGATAATTAATGAGCTATTCTAATATAAATACAACTTACAAAAGCTTGGTCAGCATAATTGGATCTCATTCTCTTAAATTTAGTGGCCAATAGACAGGTATGACAGAAAGCTATATCTCTCCCTTCATCATAGTGCAGGAATGGCCACCTTCGAAACCATCCCGGCTGAAAACTTCTCTGGGCTCCTTTCACACCAAACGACCTCTTAGGGAAGTTGAACTCAAACGGTTGGTGAGGCTTGTCAGGGACATCCATCTCATTACCGATAGGAAAGTAAGTAGCCATATGCAGCCGCTTTTTGTGCGCGCTGCTCATGCGCGCATAATTATATCACATTATTGATTGAACTCTGACTGTGAGTTCAAAAAAACTGGTCCGGCCATTGCCGGACCGCTTGCTACGGCCCTGCCCGTAACAAGCTGACTTCTGGGTACTACTGATACAGTGTCCTCTCCTGGCCAATACACTAAACAATATTCTGTGAAATTAAAAAAAAACAAAAAAAAACAAAAAAAAAAAACAACAACAGTGCCATCGAACCAAATTCATGTTGATTCACTTACTTCGTTGAGCCATAGCTGATTTGATACATTTTCTAGCACTCATTTCTCTGATTATGCTAATCTATTTTAATTTAAAAATTTTCAATTTATTTCACAATTTCTATGGGACTTACCTAGGTTCTTTTGATCAGAAACAATGGAAGTTGAAAGCTGACAATAAATATTGATCACAAAATCTCACGAAGAAAACTGTTACTAGGTCCCCAGAAGGCTGCTATTTATTAAAATGCCCTCCCCTCCACACACACACACACACACACACACACACACTCCTTGTTTTGCTGTTAGTGTGGTTTACTACTAACCTATTACATACATGAGAAAAATGGTTCAATTTTTTCTTTCTTTAAGATTTGCCTTCATCAGGACCCACTGCTCTTTATGTTTAGTTAATTTTGCAGAAGATTGAAAGGAAGTGCTAATGGACTTACCTGAAGGGTGCAAACCATCACCTGGGTATTGCTGGACTCATTATCTAAAGCTTTGTGGTTTATGGCTTGCAGTGCCAAGCAACTTTAGCCCTAGTTAGTTCAGTGATTGTAATTGAGTTAGGTTTGCAAGTTTGCCATTCAGCCACAATATAATTTCTCAGATTAAATTCAATGCAGGTTGTTGCTTTCTAGCAAAATCACACTGGGGTCATGATCAATGACTTTTTTTTTTACTTTCAATATAATTGTTTACATTTGTACATTTTTTTTCTTTTGTGCTCACTTTAATCCTTCAGAACACACCCCCAGCCATCTGCACTACACCACCGATTAGGATTTCTTCACTTTCCAAAAAAAACAAAAACAAAACAAGTACATAGCTGATTTGTAGTAAACATTTAATTAGCACTATCATATATAGGTTACACCGTACATGCATATATATGTGTGTATGTATATTTACATTATATACACATGGTAATGATAAGACTGGTGGTCCATTCTTCTCATTCACAATAAAATTTTAATTGACTTTTCAACCATAAGTAGTTCAGTACAAGTTTTAATTATTTTAATTTAACAGAGATGAAACGACTTTTTTAAAACAATCTCCGCCGGAATACGCGCGACTAATTGAACTGGAGATGGAACGACTTTTCTGCCTGTGCGGTTTTGCTAGCGTAGCGGCTTTTCAGCGGCTTTGACGCTACGCTGTGAGAACTTTATTTTGACCGCTACTGTAGGTGGCAATAAGGGGTGGGGTGATCACAAGTGCCATATGTATCAGAGTATGCCCTCCTAGTGCATCCTATTAGGGGAATGACTGACTTACTGTTCAAGTCAGTCCTCATCTTAATTGGGAGAATGAGAACTGAATGAGATTGTACTAGGTAGAGTTATATTAAAGAATTGAGGCAAGTTCCTTGTTGAAGGATCCCTCGTGTGTGGCTGGTACGTTATTATGTCGTTGTTATCCAGTAAGATGCTGAGCTGTTCTCCTATACTAATAGCTAGCCGAGTGGTATTAGGACAATTAATGTAGTATTAGGACAATTCAGTGTACAGAGGAAGAATACATGTTTGAGAATGGGTTGTAGTTGACAACAAACGGCAGCCTGGGTAGTCCAGATATAGTTCAGGGAATTTGGTGGCTGAAGTTCTTCAGGTGCACACCATGAAATTTTCTTTCAGGTACTTTAAAACATATTTCGTGATTTTATTTGTCCGTAAATATAAGTATACAAATGTCAGGGAAGAGAAAATTATTTGTAAATGTAAATAAACAGCACACAACAATAACATTGGTGCTTTGTAACCTTAATTAAAGAGGCATAGAGGCTCTTCTAAGTCCGACACCAGAATCTGGAACTCAAGTTTATTGATGCTACCCTGGAAATACAACAGGTGGTGAATTCAGGCATTGTCGGCATAGTTAGAAGCTGCCAGCTGCTGCAGGTCAAAGCAGTACAGGAAGGAGGTTTATCTTAGGCTAAGTGTAATGCAAGACTCAAGATGGACACTGAGGGGTGCACATGCTCAACCCGGCGGCCATTATATAGAGAACCAGCTGGGCATGCGCTAGGTGATCAGGTGATGGAACCAAAAATAGAATAGTGAAAATAAGGCACGAAATAATAATAGAATGAGGGTCAGGTGAACTGTAAATGGAAATGTGACTAAGTAGAAATAGTATAATAAGGTTCTAAGGAAAGTGTCTGAAGGGGTGTGGCTAATAATGTGGGGGGAGTGGTCACTACACCACACAAGTGTATCTTTTATTACAAATAGAACATTTTAGTGCTTATTACAAAACTTTGTGATAAGATGTGTTCCCTAATAGTGTAAAGTTAGTAGTCACTTTCTCGAGGTAATTTGATCACCTCAGAACTGTGTGCAGTACAAAAGCAACAAAAAAGGTTATACATGTATCTTCAAGATGATGGATGAATTCTCTAAGATATTGGAAAGAAAATCCATTACGTGGAAGCGTAGTCTTGTAGCATTGTACAAGTTGCTGACACTCTATAGCAATGAATTTTCTTTCAAGAAGTGGCTGCAGGATTTAAAACAGGCAAAGTTAAAGTAGCACTAGAGGTATAAGTTTATTGCTAGTAGGGTAGAGGTGTAAGTGTGTTGCTGGTAGAGTAGAGGTGTATTTGATTCTCCATTTTTTTAACCAAGCATCCATGATCTACTCTGTTCTTTCTGACTGCCTAGTCCATGATCTACTCTGTTCATTGTGACTGTCTAGTCCATGATCTACTCTGTTCATTCTGTCTGTGTAGTCCATGATCTACTCTGTTCATTCTGTCTGTCTAGTCCATGATCTACTCTGTTCATTCTGTCTGTGTAGTCCATGATCTACTCATTCATTCTGTTTGTCTAGTCCATGATCTACTCTGTTCATTCTGTCTGTGTAGTCCATGATCTACTCTGTTCATTCTGTCTGTGTAGTCCATGATCTACTCTGTTCATTCTGTCTGTGTAGTCCATGATCTACTCTGTTCATTCTGTCTGTCTAGTCCATGATCTACTCTGTTCATTCTGTTTGTCTAGTCCATGATCTACTCTGTTCATTGTGACTGTCTAGTCCACGATCTACTCTGTTCATTCTGACTGTCTAGTCCATGATCTACTCTGTTCATTCTGTTTGTCTAGTCCACACTGTAAAAATTATAGCGTGAAAACCCACCAAATTCACACCAAACTGGTGGTGTAAATGCCCACCACCTATGCATAGTGTGTCCTTCACACTTTCTTCCTAGTGTGAATGCACACTTAGTGTGAAATTCACACTCAATGGAATAGCATGGACCCTTTACCGAACATTAATTATATTCATGTG
>WLWI01003995.1_pt1 | contig 12551 bp, 6 predicted proteins | sample 6701501 | NCBI WGS metagenome assembly WLWI01 (sample SAMN12718690, study PRJNA515312) | sponge metagenome | isolation source: marine sponge | host: Mycale hentscheli | place: New Zealand: South Island, Marlborough, Capsize Point | collected 2014-11-01
TTCTTTTATAGGCCAATGGTTTGTGGAATATAAGCAGCAGTTTTTGATCCAGTGTATGCAATGTAGCGTTTTATCCACTCATGAAGGAGATAACTACTTCATTTATTGTAGCTAGTCTGTTAACCAGCCAGTCCCTAAGTGAAACACATATGTTTACATGAAACTAACCTTGATCTGTGAGTACTTAGCTAGTAATTTTTGTTTACAATTTTTCTGTAGTACTGTATTGTGTCTTTTTTGTGTGTGTTTCAGCTGCAAGGAATGTACGCATGACATCAGGGTATCTGGAGAATTTCTATAATGGTTCCTGACATCCTGTCTGTTACACATCATTCATTTCACTGGCAGCTGATATAGCTTGCGAACAAATGGGATTTGCAAGACACCTTGCGTTCAATAGGATTTAACTGGAGTAAGTAGTGTGTGTGTGTGTGTGTGTGTGTGTGTGTGTGTGTGTGTGTGTGGAGGTGTGTATGTGTGTGTGGAGGGTGTGTCTGTGTGTGGAGGGTGTATGAGTGAGTGGATGAGAGATAGAGTTGCTGAATTCTGAGCTTCAGAGCCCAGTACTATACATATACATATATATACTATATTTCGGACAGACAGATGCTCAACGATAAGCATTCCAGTAGCCATACTTTAAATTTTTTTTATAAAAAATGCACTCATTTCAATATTTTTATTACAGGAAGTACTACGTCAGAGCAACATATAAGCAAAAAAAACTTTTTTTTAATCGGAGAATCAAGAGTGGTGCAATACCAAGAATTCTCGGCTCTGACTGCTGAAAGGTTAACTCTAAATGCCAGCCAGAGTCTTTACATTAAAAAAATACCTGTAAAGAAATAGGTAATTCAGTCATTCTCGGCTGAAATAATTATAATAATAGAAAAATTTTCTCGTCCTAACAGCCAATATTGTTAATTAAAACTTAACCCGATGTTTCGACTTCTTGCTAAAGTCCTCTTGACCCCTGAAGAGGACTGTGGCAAGAAGTTAAAACATCAGGTTAAGTTTTAATTGGCTGTTAGGATGAGAAAAATTTGCTATTATTAATACATAGGTAGTATGTCACAGCACACCTTTTAGATACAAACTGCCTATTATAATCTAATACTTTTGATTATATGAGTCCACAGCGACTGGTGGAGGTTAGTGTTTGCGTGGAGTCTTTCCGTCTTAATGTATGCGGATATGGGTTATTCAACTGCAGTGCCAGAGTTCAATTGCTGTGTCATATTAAGTAACAACCGAGCCAGTTCACGACTACATCTGCCTATTCACCTACTACAGTAGCTAGTATGTGTATAGGATTAATGTGGTGGGATAGTTTACTCATACCAGATCTGAGGTTTATTGACATAAATTTGACTTGATTGGCTTTTAACAGCCAAGCCAAGGCGTTGTTCTTCATAACCATGAATATGTTCTCTTACTTGTGCAAGACGATTCTGTCTGTCATGCTCTGATTTTGGAGATTACTGACAATTAAAAGTAATCAGAATGATGATTTATTAAATTACAAGGATGGGATATCAACAGATGAGTCTTTCAGATATTACAAGCATCTCTCATTAAAACAATACTCCTTAGTTACATATCTATCTTTTTTTTTTTCTTTTTTTTTTCCAGTATCATATCAACAGATAAGTCTTTCATATATTAATTTTGGGCTGATTAAAAAAAAACGCGAAACTTTCAGGTCCACGTGTAGGTACTAGTTTATGTTGGTAATGCCCCCTATCGTAATAACATTAGCAAATAACTTCTTGCTGCCCGTTATGTTTTTGCTTTATGCTGAAAAGTTAACCTTATGCTGGAATTGGAGTTTCGCGTTGAAAATACATATTGGTGAGGGGCTCTGGCCTGCTTAACTTCTCTTATGAAGACAGCTTGTTCGAACTATATAGATTCCTGATTAGGAATAACCTACTCTTTTTGTCTTAGATGATTTTGTAATAGCGAGCTAGTGTATATGTAATAGTGCTGAGGATTTGCACCTTTGGTGTTTCATTAGATTATGAATTCTATGCCATCAGACCCATAAAGCAACCTGACAGAATAAACTACAATACTGAAGAAAAAAAGATAGATATATAACTAAGGAGTATTGTTTTAATGAGAGATGCTTGTAATATCTGAAAGACTCATCTGTTGATATCTCATCTGAAAGACTCATCTGTTGATATCTCATCTGAAAGACTCATCTGTTGATATCTCATCTGAAAGACTCATGATATCTCATCTGAAAGACTCATCTGCTGATATCTCATCTGAAAGACTCATCTGTTGATATTTCATCTGAAAGACTCATGATATCTCATCTGAAAGACTCATCTGTTGATATCTCATCTGAAAGACTAATCTATTGATATCTCATCCTTGTAATATCTGAAAGACTCATCTGTTGATATCTCTCTTGTAATTTATGTTGTTTAAAACAAAATTGCTTTGTAGCTGGTAAGAGTAGTAGTTGTAGTAGTAGTACATAGTGCAGTGCTTCTTTTGTATTACATTCTATCTGAACAAAGTTAAAGAGGGATTATTATTGTGGTTATTTAGCTGCTCGAAGACGAGGCAATTCTTGTGGCTCATGCTCAGGACCTGATTGTGATTCATGTATCATCAATTATAGTGAGTCACTTACTTCATAAGCTAATGTACAATATCAGATATTTAATACCCCAGCATTACTTTAACAACATAAGCTGTTAAAACATTTGTTATTCCAGCTTTCCTTTGAATGGCTAAAATAGAACTCTGTTTAGTTTGCTACTATAATGCATCAAGATTTTTAACATTGAATATGCATACTTAACCATCACTGTCTGATCAACCTATTGCCTTTAATTTTACTGCATTCTTCACAATAACTGTGTGTTTGCTTGTACAATCTGACTGAATCAGAGAGGGCTAAAATATAATAATAATAATAATAATAATAATAATAAGAATAATAATAATAATAATAATAACAGCAAACTAATAATGTTTGGGACTGACATTAGGTTGTGAAAGATCAACTGTAAATTAGAAGTAGTAGGCATTTTCTGAATGTTTTTCAATCAATGATTCACATATGAATGTCAATGTAATAGCTTCGTTGATGTTGTTGTTTTAATTTAAAATTAAAATATGATGTTTTATAGGTGCAAGATTTCCTGCTTGGGTAATTGCTATAATAGTCCTGGTCGTACTACTGGGATGTGGTTGCACGTGCCCCTGCATTGTGCTTGCTCGCCACACGCGCATGGAATCAGACGAACGATGCCAGAAGGCAAACTAATGTCAATCGACAGGCACAACTCTACCGGCAGGCTCAAACCAATCGACCAGTACACGTTAGTATACCCATTGACAATAGACGCAGCCAGAGTCCAGTAAGTTCATCAGTGCATCCCACTGTTGTTCGTTCTTTTGACCTAGCGCCTTCCAATGTCCCATTCACGACTTCAGTGTCTAATGACAGCACAAAGCAACCTAGTGAACTACTCCATGAAGAAGCTCCTCCTGATTATAGTGTGGCCTCTGAGTACAATTCAGTGCCTATGGAAGGTCACAGTGTAGGACTCATGGAGGAAGAAGCTCCTCCTTCATATGATAGAGCAATTCAGCAGAAAACTGAGAGCACAGAGTGCTAATTTTTATTATCAATCAATCGCCATCGAGCAGAAAATAATAATTTATTCTTCAATTAAATATCACACTTGTCAACAAGTGTCATTCTTAATCCACTATTTAATCATTTTTATTTATAAAAAGGGAAGTAATAATAGTAGCTATACAATAATGGTAATAGTTATAATAGCCAATAGTAAAACAGAATGGTGTAGTTGGACCTGCTCATCGAGATCTCTGGGGTACCACCTTGCACAAGAATGGGGCCATGCGTGAGAGAAGTCTATCAACTAGCTACCTGTTCTTTGTACTGTGCGTGGTATGGCTATCATGGCCTTTTATTTATTAGTACTTTAATGTAAGAGCAGTCCAAAGGTAAAATGGTACCCATTGCACGTATTAATTAAGTTAATTAACATAGGAAAAGGTGACTAATTCAGGTAATGCTAATAAAGCTATTAAACTGATAAAAGTGGTAGCCATTGGGGAAAAACAAACAAACCTCAACTTAATGCAATGACAATTAAAGCACAAATAGAATAGTCAAAACTAGCCAATGGGTTTTTAAATGTCCCTTTTTATTCCATAAAAACGTAAGTTCTAGAGATGAAAATCTTTCAAATTTTAAACTACTCGGCCATCCTCAAGTGATCTTTTATAGTCCGGTTCCAGCTAGACTCCGACCGGGCAGAGTTTGTGGCAGTGACACGTGTTTTCAGTTTTGTCCTAAGTTGGCGCATGGGTAATTCTTAACTATTATGAACCACCCTTGAGGATAAGCGGTTATTTACAGCGCATTTTCAAAATTAAATAGATTATTCTTGATTTGTATTTCCTCGGGAAAAAAACTATTTCGTACTACTCTCATGTATACAGGTAAGTAACAAATCCCCTGAGACACGCTAAGTAAGCTGATAGACAATTGAGTAATTGAGGACTTGAAATTAAATATTCTAGACTATTTCTAGCACGTAGACTCACAGCATGCAAAATTAATAAAACGATATTCTAGACTAATTCTAGTAGTTAAAAAGTAGTAGAAAATATACCCAGAGCTGCAAAATTAATTAACAACAAGTCTCTCTTTTTCCACTCCTCACATTTTCCTGAATATATGCCCACAAAACTGATAACTATAGTCATACAATTATTGCAAAAACAATGAAATTTTTGTATTGTAAAGTATATTATTATATTTATATAGGAATTCTGCTACTATTCACAATAGCTAGAGGTAAGACTTCATTCAATCATTTATATACCAGCACTTTTGTCGGACATTTGGCTGAAATTATAAATATGTGAGATAGAAAGCAAGCCTGTCTATCCTCCACAATAAACAGCTTGTGTCTCAGTGCTGGAATAGCACTCAGATTTATTCAAGTAATAAAATAGTGGAACTGAAGATAATAATAATAATAATAATAATAATAATAATAATAACGATGAGGATGATGATGATGATAATAATAATAATAATAATAATAATAATAATAATAATAATAATAATAACAACAACAATAATAATAGATAAAGGACAAATGAATGAATGTGTAAATAAAAAGAATTAACAAGTTCAGTAGCCTGTGTTTCCTAGCACTGCTACACAGTTCCCTCACTGGACAGCAACTGACAGATGCTGGATCAAAAACTCTGTCAATCTAGGTTCTCCCATTATTGTTTGACTACTTCCTAGTAGCTTGACATATTCTGATTACCAAGTAGAAATTTATCAAGACATGATCGGAATTGTAAGTGTCTCGCTAACTTAGCGTTAATCTATTTGCAATTCAAAACTTCGAATACCCAAATAACTTACAATGAATTGTAAGCCGGTGTAGAAAGAATTATCCAGAATAGATGTGGAAAATGCCTTTCAACAATTAATTTTTTTGACTCCAATCCAGAATTATTGCATTGTAATTTGGATTAATCCACACATGGACAAAGCATAGACATATAGGACATTCCATTATAATCAAATTGTGTGAGATAAGGTCGTCCTCCTAAAATTTGATATGAATACAAATACAAAGCCACAAACTATGGGCTCCTGGGTATCAAACATTTGTTTTTGTTTTTCCAGCACAGACATGTCCTGGTCCAAATGACGAACCCATTGATTGTCGTGGAGACTGCACAAGCGATTCTGACTGTTCAAAAGGATCCAAATGCTGTAAAAAAGACTGTGCTTTGTTTGGGCATGTGTACAAGTGCACCAAGACTGTGACAGGCCAACCCCTTACCGATTCCTATGTCTGTCCCACTATTCCAGATTTCTGGAAAGGAGATTGCTCCAATAGTTGTAAGAAAGGATGCAAACAACCCGGCAAGATGTGCTGTCCAAACGGGTGTGGTCAGTCTTGCATGAGAGGAGTTCCGCCTACCCCATTGTGTTTGCACTTAAGGGAGAGTATTTTGAGTAGGCGTCCATTGTTGGGGGAAGTCATTCCTCAGTGCGATGAAGATGGATTGTTTGTAATGCACCAGTGTGAGTCTGTCTCTGGCTATTGCTGGTGTGTGGATCCAGAGAGTGGCATTACTCTCTCTCAACCTGTTCGTTTCAAAGTGCCTAAATGCAGTAAGTAGCTATAGACGGACTTAGGTTATTTATAAAGTTTGGTATTTATTATCCTTGCACACTAGAGCTATGTTCTTAGGCTGCTATTAAGAGCAAAATTAATACAACATTAAGGGAAGATTGAAGGTGGGAGGGGGGGGGGGCTGTGCTCTATGGTATTGGGTGGGCATGAACTTCGTTGGCATTTTATTGCATCCATAGTCAGTCAACCCAAAGCAAGCCAATACCATTATAATTATTTTTATTAGCTGTCCCACCTCCTTAAAATATTGAAATTATAAAATGTTGAAATTATTCTTGCATGACTTAATATCTCACTGCTGCTCAGTCATGGTAAGTATTATTATTATGTCGTGATGGAAAGAAACCAACAGCACCATTCAGAGCGGTCATGTAATACACGGAGATAGAACACATTATAGTTCTAAATTATATCAATACAAGCATTATTTTGTTATCTGTATACTTATTTATCTGTCCTTTTTATTTATTTTTTATTTTATTTTTTTAGATAGTCTGTTTCATCAGATTATAGCAAAGATAGTTTTGGCATCTGCAATACCAGTTTGTGCAGTCATATGCTTCATTTGCATTCCCATAATATTTTATTACAAGCGTACATGGTGTAAAAAGAAAGGGCAAAGAGACATAAACTATTCCATTGATCAGTTGAGAACAGACCAAGATTGTGGACATAGAACCTATCAGAATCCCAACCATGAGCAGCAAATTGAACCCAGTCTGGCACTGTCTGTGGAGGAACAACGGGCTCAATTAGATTCCACGTTGCGAGAGGCTCCACCTCCTTCATATGCCAATAGATTCCAATACAAACGTGTGATGGGTGCTAGTGAAATTATGGGAAAAATGCAAGAGCCTCCACCTTCTTATGATACTGTGGAGATTGCAGGAAGACAGGAAGCTAGCACAGAGAATAATGTGATGGAGGCAAATAACAGCAAATCTTGAAATTTAAAAGAACAATTGTGTCTGCAGCTTTTATCATCCCAACTATATCAAATTCTTTTTTTTTTTCACAACTAGCTATAATTTTAAAGTTACAATAAATGCAATAATTTTGATTTTTTTTACGTTAAAGCGTTCACATATACAGTGTTGAGTCTACATGTCTGATTTGTTATGTTTATAAAACGCCACAAGTCAGTACAGTCTAATGGTAATAGACTGACCTAAAATTTGTATATTGTATAAGTATGACCTAGAGATGATAAGTTTGACAAGATTTCAGCATGGAATTTAGCAAATGAATTATTGTACTAGTCATGAAGTTATTACAGGGTCACTGATGATCTCGTATGAAGGAGATTCATCATCAGTATTCATGACATTGGAGTACAGAGATGAGCTGCGTAATTGGGAGGAGGTGCTTCCAGTAGTTGTGTTGCTTTTGCCCCAACCTCTGTGACTGTTGTCCCAACCTGTGTTACTGTTGCCCCAATCTGTGCTGCTGCTGCCCCAACCTGTGTTGCTGTTGCCCAAATCTTTTTTGCTGTTGCTCCAATCTGTGTTGCTGCTGCCCCAACCTGTGTTGCTGTTGCCCAAATCTTTGTTGCTGTTGCCCCAACCTAAGTGTCTGTTGACCTTTGTGGAGTTTGCCAAGGACTTCGTAGCTCTTGTTGTGATCTCTGCTGTGGTCCCTGTGGTGGCCTTTGAGGTCTACGAATATTTGCAGGGTTTGTGCAGAACAGTATCTTTATAGATTTATATACGAGAAAATGAATAAGATTAATAGTCCAAGTCCAAAGACACCGGCCATCAATGCAGTTATAATGGGGTCAAATCTCTCCTCTAGACTTGGCCCTGTAGTGAGTCCTGGAGCAAAAAAAATAATATATATATATATATAGCGTTGGCTGTGTTGATGTTGGTACATTAGTAATACAAAACGTACACCGCCCCTCAAACAAACATCCTGTTTAATTTTGTATGTAACTAACTCTTCAAGCCTACCTTTTGTAGAGTATTTGGTTTCTTCTTCTATTCTAGAAAAAATTATCAAGAAGTTACGGCTCTTCAACTGCTTGTCAATATCTCCTCAACCCTGGAGGAGTACGAAAGTATTCAGACGTCTTGGACCCTCCGCCATCTGGGTCGAAAGTGGGGAAGACACCGGGAGCCGCCGTACATTTTTCTATTACATTTTTGTTCACTCCGTTTAAAATTTCTTTATTGCAACTTTTTAATTATGTGTGAAATAGTTACAGTCAAATTTGAACTCTACGTACTCTAGGTGCTATAGCAGCGTTGGCTGTGTTGTTTTGTGGCAGTCCAAATTTTGATATTTTTTAATAGTGTAGTGTTGTACTCCACAAATTTTGTGCGTCTTCACACCCACTGTCATTAAACCACCATTAAACTCACTTCTGTCACATACATCTTGAGCACTTACTCCTATTTAGTCATAGTCGGCTATAATTTTTTTTAATTCAGTTATGATAGCTAAAGTTTTTTTCCAATGTAGTTATATTTATATATACATAGCTACGTATTTTACAAACGTCCTTACTCACATGCCATAATAAAAGCCACGACGAGGACGAGCACGTGGTAAGCGCCCAGGTTAGAGGTAGTCTGGCGCGGCCAGACTAGGTTTGGCGCGCGAGACTATAGGTTAGAGGAAGGGGAGTGGAGAGGACATTATTCACTGAGTGACAATAATTCACTAGTGAATAATGTGTCCTTCACTAGAGAATTATGTTCGGAAACACTATTCACTAGTGAACAATGTCCAGCGGGACACTATTCGCTAGAATAATGTCCCCCCTTCACTAGAGAATTTATGTTCGGGGAAACACTATTCACTAGTGAATAATGACTGGCGGGACACTATTCACGGGGTGGGAGCATTGATAAAATAATTTACCGAGATTTACCAGGATTGGAAACGCCCCCAGTAGCCAGCACAAAACGGGCGCGGTAACTATACGTGCGAGTACCGCGCCCGTTTTGTGCTGGCTACTGAACATTAATTACTCGAATACACTTGTGATCATCCATGAATAATGCACAATTACTTTCTTGCATAGGATATTAAACAATTTAATGTGCTCTCTATTGAATATACTCCTAGAAGCAAATTTGCAGCTTCCTCAAATTTTTTTTTGCAGCTTCTTTAATTTTTTACTGCTGAGTTTAAAATGATAGTTAGTGACACAGAGACCATAATATCTGCAAGACCTGAATCAAGTTGGGGTCAGCAATATGTCTTTTACCAATTTTCTAGGAGTATATTCAATAGAGAGCACATTAAATTGTTTAATATCCTTTGCAAGAAAGTAATTGTGCATTATTCATGGATGATCACAAGTGTATTCGAGTAATTAATGTTCAAGGTTGCTCAGTTGCATTATTACAGTACACATGAATAATTTTAAATGGATCTATTACGCTAATTAAAGCAGTATTAATGTAAACTTTCTACGCATATCCCTGTACCATAATATTAAATATAAGGATCACAATCATAATGATTATTGCATTTACTAGCACACACACATGATTCAATTGTTATTATTGTATCAGTAACAGTTGGCTATCTAGCAAAGGGATTATAACAGGAACATTACACACTTTAATTGAAGATGTTATTCTCATTATGTCCATTGAAATGGCTCACAACTATACACTCATGGTGTATAGTTGTTTATTTAGGACAAGTTTGGCTTCAAACCTCCACCTTAAGTTCCTTTTCTAGCCAGCTAGTAATTCTTTCAAGCACAATTTTTTTTTTATACTTTAGAAAATATCCAGTAATCTAGAAGTAGTTATTCCCTGAGTTAGCTCGCCTTATGCAGCTCAGGGTAAGTAGTTAACCAGCTATGGAACCACCAACGAATGTAACAGATGTTACACGCCTTAAGAATAGCGTTTTGTAGTTTCTACGGGCGCACGTGATCCGTTTCCAATCCAGGTAGAATTCTTTTATCAATGGTTGGGAGACAGAATTCACTCCGACAACGTGTGCACGCAACCAACCACATATCCTAGGGGGTGGGTGCATTCCAATACCGCCCCTTTCTATGGAACGCCGTTCATTCGATCGACAGTTCTACAATCTATCATTTGATCGACAGTGCGACAATCGATCCTTCGATTGACAGTTCTACAATCGATCATTTAATCAACGATTGTAAATTTTGTCCAGAACGGCATTCCATACCTTTCTGTTCCCATTCGTTTCTCCAGCTAGTCACTGTTGTGGATCCTCCCTACCATCACTCATATATTTAATTATTATTATTATTTCTCTATTACTATTATTATTTCTTTCATCATTAGTATTATTATTCTATATCATACTTACCTGTTCTCATATGATTATACTGTTAGGTGTGTCTACCCTTTCCAGATGCTGCAACCATACCATACCATACCAAATCATTTCACTCCACGTGTTACTTCGAATACACAGACTTCTAGAACAATTACGTCATTTCCTTTTTGTATCACTATATAAATATAAATCTTTTTAAGTTTGATCTGCGCGTCTTCTTTTGCTCTGCTCTTCTATTCGTAGTGCTGTATAGGTGGCTAGATTTATTTCCACGGATAAATTAGAGCGTCACACTTACGATCGCGTTTAAGCATGCCTAGAAGAGGAGGTGGTTACGTTGATAACGCTTCGAACAGAAGTCTTGGACGTGTTGGAATGGCTTACGGTAAAGTTCCAGTTCTGCAAGCCGTGCCAGTTCCAGTTCTTACGGCTCAAGCTATGGAGCAAGTAATACTAGCTACAGCAGTGGTGCAAAACCTAGCTATGTAGATAACTCTACTAATAGAAGTCTTGGGAGAGTAGGGAAAGAAGTTGGCACTCATGTTGTTCACAAGGATGGCTCTATGACTCTATCTCCTTCTTCATCAACACATTCTACCATGAGTTCTTCACGTGCTTATGTAGATAATCCCCAGAATCGTAGCCTGGGTAGAGTTGGTGAACCTTTAGGGTCACATGTGCAGCATAAACATGGCGCAACTGCGTCATCATCGTCAACAAGCAGTGCTGTTTATGCTGATAATCCAACTAACAGGAAGCTACAGCGTGCCGGTAAGCCAAAGGGATCTCACGTGGTTCACCGAGATGGATCTGTATCAGTATCATCTGCAATTAGCACAAGTGATCAGCCTGCTACAAGGTATTATAAAGACAACTATTACAATAGAAAGCATGATCGTGTGGGTAAAGAAATTGTGAGATCTTCTAGGTCTCCAAAGACTAACTTATGTAAAGTAGAAAGAGATTTGCTTCAAGACAGTAATCTTGAGGACATTGCAGATATTCTGCAACAAATTGATTTAAATGACTGTTATCGTCCAGTTATTGAGAGCGTCCAATATGAACTTCAGCGAGGTGAAGTAGAAGAAAACTGGGAAAAAAGTGGAAAATTACCTTGTACTAATTACTCTAAAGTTTCGCAATTCATTAGAGAAATAATACCTATGGAGGATCTTCATCTAAAAAAACAAATTGGAAAAGGAGGATTCGGTGAAGTTTATGCTGCAGAATGGAAAAACACCCCAGTTGCTTTCAAAAAATTAATTGTCCAGCAGATTACAAACAAGAAAAAAAAGCAACTTGTGAATGAAATAAGAATTTTTTCAAAGCTCAGCCACCCTAATATTGTTCAAATGTTTGGAGTGGTCACAGAAGACAATAACATTGGAATTGTCATGGAGTACCTTCCAAAGACTTTATTCCACGTTCATTGAAGAAGTCGAGTTCAACCATGAGAGCAAAAAACAATTGATAACTGAAGTCACATCAGCAATTGCATACCTTCATTGTCAAGACATTGCACACTGTGACATAAAATGTCAAAACATTTTGTTGACTGCTCAGAATGTGGCTAAGCTTGCCGACTTTGGCCTGAGCATTATAAAAAATTCTGGGACATCAACTTCTACTCTTTCTGCTGCACCGGGTCAAGGAACTCCTCGCTATTCTGCCCCAGAAGTTCTACGTGGAGAACTGTTAGAGCTTCCTGGACTTAAAAAGGCAGATATCTACTCTCTTTGTTTGGTGACATATCAAGTTCTGGTAGAAGAAGAGCCTTTTGAAAACCTCAACTTGCATCAACTCGCTGAAAATGTCGGTCGTGGAGATTTGCGCCCAAACCTAAAGGAAACGAATATGGCTGAAGTAGTGAAACGACTCTTGGAGAGGGGATGGATAAAAAAAGCAGCTGATCGTCCTGATATCAACAGATTCTCAAAAGAATGGAGTGACATCGATAAAGTCTTTGAACTTGTCTGAGCAAAATTTTAACTTTACACAGAATATTGTTAGGTGTAAAGAACAATTAGCATTTTTAGTTCGTATAGCTTGGGTAGATAT